>Ga0326728_10006431_pt1 | contig 31620 bp, 27 predicted proteins | sample MB3enrmetagenome_FD_207602 | JGI IMG/M metagenome (GOLD analysis project Ga0326728, IMG submission 207602) | Lab enriched peat soil microbial communities from McLean, Ithaca, NY, United States - MB31MN | ecosystem: Environmental > Terrestrial > Soil > Wetlands > Peat | place: USA: New York...
CCGGAAGCGCGCTGGATAAATCCATAGCCCTTCGAGTTGTTGAACCACTTCACGACACCTTGTTCTCTTTCCATATTGTTTCTGTGTTCCTTTGATTGTTTTAGTTTAACTTGTTCTCGTCTCGCAACCGCTCCCCAAAGACAAAAAAGCCGCAAAATCATTGGTTTTGCGGCCTCCAACGAACGTGGCGTTCGGTCACAAAAACTGATCAAGCGTATTAAGTATACACGTTTGGCCATCGTTTTGCAAGGGCAAAAAATCGAATCTTGAGGGGTGGCGCCTTTTTGCCTGTCTTTCTCCACGGTCGGAGGCAGACACCCGCGTTTGGCCAGATAGCTTGGAGCATACGGCGAGGATTGCGGCAGAGGAATCTGGGCGTCCGAGGTTCACGCGCAAAAGGGGGCATGAAGGTCGCGACCCGCTCGGCGCACAGCCAGTGGACCGGTTGCCGGCGCCCGGGCGAATTCGATTTAGGCTGTAACCTTGCAGGGACACGGGCATGGTACGTGCTACCCCTCACAGTTGGAGATCCTGCCTCGCCACGCGCTTGCCGGCAGCTATAACACCGATTGTTTGGGGAGACACGCCGATATCAGAGTGAGGCAAATTCCCATGAGCGAAACTGAAATTACTGACCGCGACCGCGCCATGGCCCAGCGCTGCGTGGAATGCCCGGTATGCACTCGGGCCCGTCGCAAGCAGCGCGGCGTGGCTTTCTGGTTCGTCAAGCAGGTGGAGGGCAGCGTTTGTCCTTTCTGCCAAGCCTACGAAAAAGTTTACGGGCGTAAATCGCACGAAGGGGTGAACTCCCATGACGGATCCGCCTGATTCACGCCACACGTCTTACCAGATCAGTCAAGCGGCCTGGCCGATGGTTAACCTTTGTTGCTAGTGCGCTGGTCACGCTCGGCATCAACGGACGGTCTGGGAGATTTTACTCCCACCGTTAATGTCCCCTGAGAATCTGCGCGACGCGCGGGAAGAGGGTGGCGGCCTGCTGGGCCTGCGGGTCGCCCCTGGTTGCAAGTTCGTCACCCCGTTCCAATCCATAAACCAAATTTGTAAGCTCCACCTTGAGCCGCAGCTTCAGAGAGTCCTGATCCATTGACCAGTACTCAGCCGGAACACGGACACCGTTGTGCTCGAGGGTTGCTTTGAAGTCCTCAAGCACGTCGGGTGAGACCTCGAAAGGCTCGGCTAATTTGCCGTGGGTGGTCAGATAAGATTCAGCATAGCTCGTCAGGTAGCCGCGTTGAGTGACGAAGGCGAGCCAGGGGTCGTCGGAGCGGCCCGCGATGGTCACATCGGGATTGATGCCCCCGCCGATGGTGACGGGGCGGCCGTCGTCGGTGTGAAACGTAATGCTGACGGCACCGGCCGGGTCAGTGCTGGATGCGGTCTTCGCCGCTTTCTCCTTGGGCACAGCCGATGGGGAAAGAGAAGCAAAGGTAAGCGCCGTGCCGGCTAGCGGCCGTTGGATGGATCGTCCGCTGGGGGTAAAGTATTGGCCGGCGGTAAGCGCCAATCCGGTCTGCTCACTGAGTTCCGCCACCGATTGCACCACGCCCTTGCCGTAAGTCGGAAGGCCGGCAATGACCGCCCGGTCGTGCTCCTGGAGCGCGGCGGCCAGGACTTCCGCGGCGCTGGCGGTGTCACCGTTCACCAGCGTTACGATGGGCAAATCATAGTGCCGGGGTATTTCCGGAGAGCGGTATACCGTTTCCTTCATCGCGCGACCGCGCGTGGTCAGAATCAAATCGCCCTGCTTCAGGAAAAGGCTGGCTACCGCGGCAGCGGAATCCACGATGCCGCCGTGATTGTCCCGCAGATCGAGCAGCAACCCTTTCAGGTGGGGTGCGTCCATTCCCCCCAGCGCGGTTGCGACCTCCTCCGGCGTTTTTCCTTCAAAGCTGGCTATATGCACATAGGCGATGCCGGGAGACCAAAGGAAGGCCTTGTCAACGGACGGCAGAGCGACCTCAGCGGGGCGCAGGTTGAAGTCCTGCGGCACGAGTCTGCCGGGATGGATGACGCCCAACCGCACGGGGCGCGAGCGCGAGCTCTTCAGGAGGTCGATCAGCGATTGGAAATCCAGCCGATCGACGCGTTCGCCGTTGATCGCCACGATTTCATCTCCGGGGGCCAAACCGGCTCGAAACGAGGGCGAACCCTGCGCCGTCTGCAAGATGAGCACCTTCCCCACCGAGACATAAAGGACCGAGCCAAATCCTATCGATTCCCCGCGCGCCTGCTGCTTCATCAACTCGAATTGATCGCGGTCCAGGAATGCGCAGAAGGGATCGAGGGCCGACAGCATGCCACGAATACCGCCGTCGAAAATGGCATGGTCGGGATCGACGGGCTCCACGTATTGCTGCTCGATGGCGCCATAAAGGGCCGTGAACTTTAGAGCTTGCGCGGCCACGTCGTCGGGCGCCGCCGAAGAGGTCTGCGGGTACACCCCGGGGGCGATGAGGAAGAGCAGGGCGGCGAGAAGAACGGTGCGTAATATCACGGCCGGAAGGTTCAAAGGCGTCGGAATATCCTCCTTGATCAGTATAACCCAGATGCAGAATTTGAACGGCGGGGTGTTTGCCTGCGATTGCCGTGGGACGAGCTTCGCCCCCCGGCCTGGGGCAGTCCCGGGGGGATGACCCTGCGAAATTATTTTTCACAATGTGCTAATTCATGGTATAGGAAGACACCTTCAAGACGAATCGTGCAATTTGTCGCGGGTCAAATTTGGCGTATTAAGTGCTACAATTTTCATCGGCTTTGCATCTTTGCGGAAAATTCCCTCCCGGCCGTTGGTTCGAGCTCGGGAATCACAAGGAGTCTTGATAATGGAGAAGGAGCAAGACGTGACACGCCGTGAGTTTCTAAAGACCGCCGCCACGGTTGCGGCCGCCTCTTCCCTTACGGGTCTCGGCGCCCCTGGGATTCTCGCGGCTCAAAGCGCTGGCAATCCCGTGCAGTATGGAATCATCGGTACAGGTACGGAGGGCTGCACACTGCTCAAGTTTCTGGCGACCATCTCCGAAGGGCGTTGTATTGCCACGTGCGACATCTACCCTCCCAACCTCAAGAAGGGGGTCGAGACCATCGGCTCAAACCCCGAAACCTACGTCGAGTACCGGAAGATGTTGGAGCGCAAAGATATGGATGCGGTGCTCATCGCCACCCCGCTGAACCTGCACGCGCAGATGGTGGTAGATGCCCTCAATGCCGGCAAGCACGTTTTCGTCGAGAAGACAATGTATTTCAAGGAAGAAGAGGGGGACATGATTCGCAAGGCGATGGCCGACAATCCCAAACTGGTGTTGCAGGTGGGATTGCAGCGGCGGTCGAGTGTGCTCTACCAAGTGGCCATGGAGATGATCCGCAAGGGAGCGCTGGGCAAGATTATGTTCGTGCGCGCCCAGTGGCACCGCAACAATAACTGGCGCCGCCCGGTGCCCGACCCGAAATTCGAGCGGCTGATCAACTGGCGCATGTACAAGGAATACTCCGGCGGGCTGCTGGCGGAACTGGCCTCCCACCAGATCGATATCGCCAACTGGGCCATCGGTTCGGAGCCTATCTCAGTATATGCCACCGGCGGCGTCAATTACTGGAAAGATGGCCGCGAAACCTGCGATAACATCGAGGCTATTTACGAGTATGCGGGCGGGCAGAAGCTGGTCTGGAGCTCCATCCTTTGCAACGCCCACCTGGACTTCAACGAGCAGATTATGGGTGACCAGGGAACCCTGATTATCACTCTTGGCAAGGGCCTGTACTACCGCGAAGAGGTGGCCAAGGTTTCCGCGGGCAACAGCAAGGAAAACTGGTGGGCAGGCGCCACTGTCACCAATCAGCCCGCGCAGGAAGGTATCCCCATTTTCCCCGAAAAGGGCGCGAACAGCGAACTCGGCTTCATGGACCGCGAGATGCGCTACGCCAAACACTGGCTGGCGTCGATGGGCATCTACACTTACGAAGAGCCCCACGATCCCTGGTGGAGCGAGTTGCACAACTTCCTGCTGAGTGTCCGCGACGGCAAGCCTATCATCGCGCCGTTCCCCATCGGAGTGGCCGACGCCCAGGGGGTCATTTACGGAAACCGCTCAGTGGAAACGGGGCAAAGAGTCTACTGGCCTGGGGCCGAGCCGCAGAGAGAAGCTACGAAAGGGAGCCGGATCTGACAGGCTGGGGAAAAACGCTGCAATGCTGTCATCCTAAGCCCGTTCGCTCTCATTCTGAGCGAAGCGGAGAATCTCGCTCTGCCGCTCAGGGTGAACTTCATGAAAGACCCCGGCAGTTCGCGGGGGTCGGTGAGCAGAACAAACTACGGGGGTTCTTCGCCCGAAGTGCGGGCTCAGAATGACAGCGCCGACGAGTCTTCTGCAAATTGTTCAGCCCCCAGCCCAGCGCCCCCAGTACGTGACACCTAAATTGCCGCCCGCATTCAAATCCGCAATAACGCTCTCGTGGTTTTTGACTGCTGCCTTGCTGTCTCCCTCGGCTGGGGGAGTTCGAGCCACCGGGCCAGCTCCCGGACCCCGTGTCCCGAGCCCCGAGTCCCGAGCCCCGAGTCCCGAACCCCGAATCCCGGACCCCGGTTCTTCCGTCCGCTACGAGGCCTCGCACCAAGCCATGGGGACGATTTACACCGTGGTTGCCTATGGCCGCGACCAAGCTTTCCTTTCTGAAGTTGTCGGGGAAGTTTTTGAAGAGATCGACCAGCTTGATGGGCAGATGAGCAATTACCAGCCGGAGAGCGAACTCTCTGCCATCAATCGCGACGCCGCGCAGCGCGACGTGACGGTTTCGCCGCAGCTTTTTGGACTGATTCAGTATTCGCTGCGCGCCAGCCAGGAATCAGGCGGCGACTTCGACATCACCGTGGGACCGCTGATGAAGCTTTGGGGATTCTTCCGCGGCCAGGGGCGTTTGCCCAGCACTCCGGAAATCGCGCAGGTCCGAAAGAGAATCGGGTATCAGCACGTGCACCTAGATGCCACACGCCGCACGATTCGCTTTGATTCGAGCGGAATGGAACTTGACCTGGGGGGCATTGCCAAGGGGTACGCGGTGGATCGGGCGGTGGAGATGATGCGTTCCGATGGCGTCACCGCCGCGTTGATTTCCAGCGGAGCCAGCAGCATTTACGCGCTAGGTTCGCCGCCGGGCGAGCGAGGGTGGAAGATCACCGTGCGTGATCCCTTTCACGCGGACAAGTCTGCGGATGTTTTGCGCCTTCAGAATTTCGCCCTATCCACTTCCGGCAACTATGAGAAGTTCTTCAAGATTAATGGCAAAATCTATTGCCATATCATGGATCCCCATACGGGTTGGCCGGTGCAGAACATGCTCTCGACCGTGGCAGCGGTTCCCACCGGGATCGAGACCGAGGCGCTGACCAAGATCTTCTTCGTCGGCGGCGTAGAGAAGTCGCGCCAATACCTTGCCACCCACCCGAATGCCATCGGAATTCTCTATCAGCCGGGCGAGAAGCCCCAAACTTTCAAGCGCACCGTCCTGAGGTCGAAAACTTTTCAAATCCCTTCTGACAGCATCGCCGAACTGGAAAAGTAGGGGCTAGAGCAGCGCGAACGCAAAAGAAAATCAAAAGTCAAAGGGCAAAAGTCAAAAGGCAAAAGTGAAAAGCTCTAACTTGCGGTGGCCTGTATCTACACGCTGGGCAATCTCTCCTGCCGCCCTGGATGAACGACGAGGTAGTTCACTAACTTAGCGGACTCGTTTTCCACCTCTATGTCGAAGGCTTCCAATTCGCTGTTTAAGTATTTGTAGCACCACGTTGTAAGCACTCCTAGAAGAAGGCTCAGCGCGGTCAGCAGAAGCGCATCCGCAAGGCCGGCGAAATAATACGCCATGCACGTGGACCTTGCCCCGCTACACCCGCCGAATGAATCCGAAATGCCCAGGGTAGTGCCAAGTGCCCCGACCAACGGAGAGCTTGATGCTACGGAGGCGAGAAGGGTAAGACCACGTTGCATTTCTCCATGAACCAGGGCCGCCGTCCGTTTCAACGCTCGTTGGGTAGCTTTGACCACCTCAGCGTCGGGGAGCAATGGCATTGCCGATTGGAAGCGCGCCAACCCTGATGCCACCACTTTGGCAGAAGGGCTTCTACGGTAACGCCCGGCAATTGTCATCGCCTGGTCGAGGTTGCGGTCGTGCAGCGCCCCGGCCACTTCCCGCACAAAGACTCGGGTTTGATTGCGGGCCACCCAGTACCTGAGAGAGCGCTCGATCATGACCCCGATCAGAAATCCGGCCATGAGGGGTAGCAGGAAGTATACGGCCTGGATATACCGCTCGAGAGGTATAAAGACCCCCTGCCGCCACCACACGCCGACGACCAAAAGCAGGATGAATAGGCCCTGAGCCAAGATACGTATCGAACGAATCACACCATCCGCGTCCAAATTCCTATTTTTGTCTTGCGAAAGCAGGGAGTACATATTCAAAGCGATGATAGGGACTTAGTTTGAACCTGCGATTTCAACATTTTCTCTGCGCCAAACCATACACCTGCTGCCCTCCCATGTCCACACATCTGGGATTTGGGTACTGGTTCATTTTGAGGAATCGCGCCCCTTGCGCCCGGCTGGCCGCCGTGGCACACTGAGGGCATGAAAAAACAGCCGAAGTTACGACCGCCAGCCAAGCGCAAAGCTACTACGAAGCGCACCCCCCGAGAAGACCCTAATCAAGCCGCATTCCGCGTTGTCCAGTTCTTGACGCGTGCCAAATAGTGTCACCTTTTGCATGGATTGGGATGGCATCGAAAAAGATTGACTTGAAGCTCAATCCATGTGATTATCCAATCTGGCTGCGGACTACCCAAGCCGGAGACAAATCATGAGTTCACAAATCGACATCGCGATTGAACAAATAGAGGAGAAGATCGCCGAATTGGAAAAGGTGCGCGATACTCTTGTGGAGATGTTCGATCCGCCTGATTCCCTACGAAGGCGGCTGCTCGCGGCGAAACGCACGCCGAATCCTGCCGTCGATATTCCCGCTGTCGAGAGCAGGCCACCAGAAATGCGTGTCACGAATCTTTTTGGCTCTGGCAACGGCCACGGCCACGGCCACGACATCGGCAAATCCACACGTAAGGATGAGGTTGCCCAATTCATCAGGGAACGTGGGGGATCTGCAAAACGATCGGTGATTATTGCGGGAACCGGGATTCCGAAGGGTACAGTAGCCTATGTACTAAACGACAAGACTCGGTTTGTAGGCCGTCACGGGCTATGGAGAAATGTTGAGCATAACAAGGATTCTGCCGGAGCATCGGCAGAGTAGGCCGGTCGATCAAGTGGGTGGAGGTGTTTATGCTGAAATTACCAACAAGAGGCTCATCTATCATGCTCATCGACGATGAGCCCTTAACTAGAAAAGGACCACGCTAGGCATCCCCGCGAAGGTTTCTAGCGTGGTCCGGTATGGGCACTAAACAGACTGGCTAGGGGGCAGACACTACCGCCCCTTGGCCGGTCCTGTTTCTATTATAGCGCCTTTTTTAGGCTTACCCCATCGTGTTTCTGCGCCTTTGCGCGCAATAGCAGTTCTTTCCTCTGCGGTAAGTTTCTTGGCGCGGGCCTTTCCGCCCTTCGATGCGCCCAAACTGCTTAGATAACGTGCGGCTTCGCTCGCCTTGCTCATAGGAAAGTATCATAAGCTTTCCCGAGCAAGCAAGTCAAGGGAAAATATTTTAAGACAGCTTCATTTTTTCCTTGACATGCTTTCCCGAGCAAGCATAGAATAGAACCATTATGAACAAGCTGAGTCGTGAGAAAAAATGCCAAGTAATCGCAGCGATGGTTGAAGGTGTCGGGGTCAATGCAATCTCCCGCATGACTGGCGTGTGCAAAAACTCTATTCTGCGAATACTCGAAGAGGTTGGCCGCGCCTGTGCTGAGTATCAAGACCGCACCTTGGTCAACCTCACTTGCAAGCGCCTACAGGCTGACGAGTGCTGGCAGTTCTGCTATGCGAAAGCCAAGAACGTGCCGAGCGAGAAGCGCGGTCAATTCGGCTATGGGGATGTTTGGACGTGGGTAGCGATTGACGCGGATACAAAGCTGGCTCCGTGCTTCCTCGTCGGGAACCGCGATGCGCGAAGCGCCATAATGTTCATCGACGATCTGGCATCTCGACTCGCCAGCCGGGTACAACTTACAACGGATGGCCTCAAGGTGTACATTCAAGCAGTAGAGGGCGCTTTCGGTGCGGAGATTGACTATGCGATGCTTCACAAGATTTACGCAGCCAGCCAGGAGGAAGTACGCTATTCCCCGGCTGAGTGCATCGGATGCGAGCGCAAGCGCATGATGGGAAACCCGGACATGCGCCATATCAGCACATCGTTTGTAGAGCGCCAAAACCTCACAATGCGGATGCACATGCGGAGATTCACCCGCTTGACCAACGGCCATTCCAAGAAAATCGAGAATCACGTTTACGCCGTGGCCTTGCACTTCATGTTCTATAATTTTGCGAAGATTCACGAAACGATTCGTTGCACCCCAGCAATGGAAGCCGGAGTTTCCAATCACGTTTGGTCTATCGGGGAGATCGTGGACTTGGCCGATTCAAAATGAACCAGTACCGGGATTTGAGGTTTGAGATTCTTGCATGCCGGCGGTTGCGCGCTGGACGTGATAAAATCCCTTGATTGAGGCGGCCTGTCGATGGTATCGATTGCTCGCAAGAACCTTTTTCACGACAAGATTCGGTTTGCCGTTGCCCTGGCCGGAATTTCCTTTGCCGTGGTGCTGATCACGGTGCAACTGGGGGTTTATCTGGCTTTTCGCTCCAATGTGAGCGTGCTCATCGACCATACAGAAGCGGACCTCTGGGTTACCGCCCACGGCCTGGAAAATTTCGATTTCGGCCGCCCCTTCAGCGAAAAAAAACTGTACGACGTTCGGGAGGTTCCGGGCGTCATGTGGGCAATCAAATACATGCTGACGTTCGGTTATTGGAAGACTCCCACTGGCAGCCAGGAAACGGTGCAGATGGTGGGCTTTGATCCCGAAACTATGATCGGCGCGCCCTGGAACATCGTGAAAGGGAACCCTCAGGACGTGAAGTATTTCAACTCCATCTTTTACGACGAAGCGGAGACCAACCGCCTGGGCAATATCCCGATTGGAGGCGAAACGGAACTTAACGACCACCGCGTGCGTGTGGCGGGCATTGTGCGCGGGGCACGCTCGTTCATACAGAGCCCTTACATCTTCACTTCTTACAAAAACGCGGTGAGTCTTTCCCGCGTGTCCAAGGGGAACACCGTTTACGTGCTGGTGAAGGTCGCTCCCGGCTATGCCGTGCAGGACGTCAAGCGGCGCATTCAGGAGACGGTGAACGACGTGGATGTTTATACTTCGCGCGAGTTCAGCAAGAAATCGCAGGATTATTGGATGATCAACACCGGCACGGGCGTGGCGCTGCTGGCCGTGGCCCTGATGGGCGTGGTGATTGGCACGGTGATTGTGGCCAACACCATCTACACTTCCACTACCGAGCACCTGAAGGAGTTCGGCACCCTGAAAGCCATCGGGGCTTCCAACTGGGACCTTTACGCGATCATCATTGAACAGGCCTTGATCAATTCGATTATCGGATTTGCCGTTGGGATGGCGGTGAGCTATCTTGTGATTCAAGCGATGAAAAAGGGTCACCTGGCCATTCTTTTGCCCGCACCGGTGCTGGTGGGGATTTTTATTCTCACCGTGATGATGTGCTTGTGGTCCTCCGTGCTGTCGATTTCCAAGGTGACGAGAATTGATCCGGCGATGGTGTTTAAGAGCTAGTGGACAGTGAATAGTGGACAGTGGACAGCCGTTTGCGCCACTCGTCAGCGGCCCGTGGCGCGTGCTCTGAACTAACCACCAACCACAGTGCACTATTCACTGTCCACTGTTCACTGTTCACTGAATCTATGCCCACTGCCACGCAGACCGTCCTCCGGCTCGATCACGTCAGTAAAACCTATGGCGAGGGCGAGTCGTCCGTGGAAGCCGTGCACGACGTGTCGATGGATCTCGATGCGGGGAAATTCATCTTTTTGATGGGGCCGTCGGGCAGCGGAAAAACTACCCTGTTGATGCTGATGGGATGCTTGCTGCGGCCGACCACCGGATCGGTACACATCTTCGATGAAGAGGTCAGCTCGCTGGCGGAAGCGCGCCTGCCGCGCGTGCGCCGCCACCGAATCGGATTCATATTTCAAGGATTCAATCTATTCCCCGCACTCACCGCACTGGAAAATGTGGAAGTGACTCTCAACCTGAAAGGGTTCCGGGGAGAGGAAGGGCGCGCGGAGGCCCGCAACCTGCTGGCGCGCGTCGGGCTGGCGAATAGAACGCACCACCTGCCAGAAGACCTGAGCGGAGGCGAAAAGCAGCGCGTAGCGGTGGCGCGCGCGCTGGCGGGCAATCCGTCCATCATTCTCGCTGATGAGCCCACCGGCATGCTCGACTCGAAGACCGGGCGGCTCATTTCCGAAATTCTTCGCGACCTCGCGCATGAGGAAGGACGGCTGGTGTTCATGGTGAGCCACGATTCCAGGATCACCGCCCTGGCCGATCAGATTTTTAACATTGAAGACGGGTGCTTGAAAGAAGGCAGTAGGCAGTAGGCAGTGGGCAAGGGGTAAAGGCTTTCTCCTTCACTTGTCATCGAGTTGGAGATGGCGGGCCATTCGCAATGGTTATCAAAGCTTTCTTAGATGACAGCAGCGACCAACGCCAAGAGAAGGTGGTCGTGTACGGTGGGTTCTTGGGGCAGATAAGCACTTGGGACACCTTTGGTACTGTCTGGAGAAAGGTGCTCAGAGAAAGCGGAATAAATTATTTCCATTCGACTGAATGGAGAAGTCTCAGGGGAGAATTCGCGGGATTTAGGTCGAAGACGAAATACCCTCAACCGGAGGGGGGAAGACAGGCAGCAGATGCTATTCGGGACAGGCTCAAGTCTGTAATTGCAACATCTCAGCCAAAGCTCGTGGGTGTGGCTGTCGGCGTCATGGTATCCAATTATCGGGAAGTGCTGACATTGCCACAGGCTAAAGGGCAACTTAACCAGGACCCGTCCGAAGCCGCCTTCCAGTCCGTGATGTCAATATGCGCTCATGACATTAGAAAGATCGGGCGGCACAACCGAATTCTCTTCGTTTTTGACGATAGCAACAAGGCTGCGAAGTTGAATGTCATTTATGCGAAATTCAAAGAAAAGAACCCAAAGGCAGCGAAAGTAATCGGAGGTGCGCCTACGATGCTCGATGACAAAGACCAACCGCCTTTGCAAGCCGCGGACCTCATGGCTCATCTCGCAAAGGACTGGCTGATCGAAAAACTAGAATAAGGACAAATTCCGAGATGTCCCCGCGAGCTGCCCGATAACATAGGAAGAGTAGCGTATTGGGACAAAGATTACATTATGGCTGTCCTCCAGGGGCAATCTCAAAATCGTTCGCTCTTGGATTGTTGAGCGATTAAAACAGGAGGAGTAGGGTAACTTATGGCCGTATGAAAAGACCGCATACTGCCTACTGCCTTCTGCCTACTGCCTACTCTTATGTCAAAGCCACATCGGAATATTTATATGTTCGCAATGCTGGGCGCCATACTGATGGTTCCACTGCTGATGTTCCTGCGTTCGGTTACGCACAATTTCTCGGGGTTCGCCAACCAGGTGCGTGTTTCTCGCGGCAACATTGATTCACACATTGCCGCGCGCGGACGCGTGGAAGGCGCAACCTCGCAGGACATCAAGCTGGCGTCGCGCGTGGTGGGCCGGCTGAAGGAAGTATCGGTGAACGACGGCGACTCGATCCGCAAAGGGCAAATCGTGGCGGTGCTGGAAAACAACGATTTGCTGGCGCAGGTGGACCAATCGAGCGCTAACGTTGTGCACGCGCAGGCGGTGCTGGAAAGGCTCCAGAACGGGGCGAGACCGGAGGAGCGCGCCGCCTCGCGCGCCGCCATGAACGAGGCTCAAGCTGCCGCCGACAATGCGCGCCAGAATTACCAGCGCTCGCAAAAACTCTTCTCGGAAGGCGGAATCATTTCGCAATCGGTTCTGGACCAGGCGGAGCGCGACTGGAAGATGGCGCAGGCGCGGCTGGAATCGGCGCAACAGAACTACAAGCTGGTGATGGCCCCGCCGCGCTCGGAGGATGTGGCCACCGCCCAGGCGGAACTCGACCTCGCACGCGCCCAGCTTGCCCAGGCGCAGGACAATTACGATAACACTTTCGTTCACTCGCCCGTGGATGGCGTGGTGGTAAAGCGCTATATGAATCCCGGGGAGTCCATTTCCTATGAGTCGCTCTATCAGCCCATCGTCTCTGTCTCGGACACGACGCACCTGAGGGTGCGCACGGAGATTGATGAGACCGACATCGGCAAGATTCAAATCGGCCAGCGTGCCACCATTCGCTGTGACGCTTTCCGCGGGCAAACTTTCTATGGGCACGTGGTGCGTATCAGCGGAGGGTTGGGCCCGAAAAAAATACAAACCGATAATCCCACGGAAAAGATCGATATGGACGTTCTCGAGAGCTTTGTCGAAGTCGATCCCGGCACTCCCTTACGCGTCGGCTTAAGAGTGGACGTTTACATCGAGCTCGCCCGCAAGGATAACGTGCTGATGATTCCCCTGCGGGCCGTGGAGTTTCAGGATGGCGTGGCCACCGTGCACGTCAAGACTTCCACCGGCGTGCAGTCCCGCAAAGTTCAGTGGGGCGCGCAGGACGGTCTGAATATCGAAGTCGCGGAGGGCCTCCGCGAGGGCGAGGAACTCGTCTATTAAGTTTCACCGGCTGGTCATTCTAAGTCTGATTTTGCGGGGACGGTAGGCGAGCCCGAATCTCTCCACATGCGGGGCCTTTTCTGCTGTCTGACAGCGACAATTTGACGTTCCACTGTCGGACATTTTGCACCCCATTCTCAGCTTATTTATGTTTAATTATAAGTGGATTTGTTTTCAGTAGGTTGTCAGCTTCGTTTTTAGAAAAACCGGTTTCCCGACTCTTTATTTTCAGTAAGTTCTCAGCTTCGTGACTTTGGTCGGCTGAGCGCCATAAAGTCACAATTCCATTCTACAGTTTGTCGGCCTGCCGCCTTGTTCAGCAACATGCCTGCCGCCGATCCGCCAGTTCCGCCGAAAATGCAACCGACCTCGATCCACACCTGCTCATCGTAGCCTAAATAGTTGGTCTTGTCAAGAAGATAATAAAGCGTGCACAAAAGGGCCGTCCGGGCTACTCCATAGGGCCCTCGGATTCTGGTCAGAAAACCGGGCTACAGGGTAGGGTAAAGTAAAGCGGCGCGGTGGAGGGTTATGATTTATCGGAACACCTTCCACCGCGCCGCGGGTCTTTCCTTTCTATTTCTCCTCGCTGCCTTTCAGCAGGACGATGATCAGGTCCTCGCTTCTCCAACTGATTCGAGCCTTGGCGGCCTTTACGGTGGCGCCCGGAAGATCAAGCGCGAGATTTGCAACCGTGCTGCCGCTGGTCGGCGTTGAGCCCAAGGCCTTCTCCACTTCCGCCCGGGTGGCGCCCGGGGGCAGGCGGAACCTGACGAGCCGCCGCCCGGTGTCGCGCAGGAGCGGCGCTGGCACTTTTTGGGCCACCTCGCCCTCCCGACCAAAAGCGACCTTCACGGGAATTTGCGTGAAGATCGTGCGCTCCCCGTCCACCACGGTGATGCCGAAGGGCGTGAAAGACATGCCAAGCTTAGGGGAACTGAGCTCCGAGTAGTCCAGGATGAGGCCGATGCCCGGCCCCCCTTCGATCTCCTTGAGCACGGCCTCCGCGTGCGCCTTGCCCTCCTGAGCCAGTCGAGTCTTGTCCGCCACGAGGGAGGCATAGGCCGCTTCGCCCCTCGTCTCTTTAAGCGCCTGGTCCAGATCGGCCTGCGAGGGTTTCAGTGCCTCCTCCAGGAGGGAGGTCAGGGAGACATCCGGCGAGAAGATGCGGCTCTTCCAGCCGGGCGAGAGCCTGTCGAGCATAATGCCAGCCGCCATGCCAGAGTAGTACAGCCGCATGCGGAGCGGTGCTGTCCCATAAGGATCGTTGTTGACATTAACCGCGCCGCTCATGTTCTTAACCATCATGTCGATGAGCCTCTCACGTTGCGGCGCGAGGTCGGCGTAGCCAACGAACCCTTGCGCCCATGCCATGGCGGGCCCCGGACTCCGGCCCTCCAACACCTGGAACAGGCGGTATTCGGTGTACTTCGCCAATCCCTCCTTGAATTCGGCCCCGTCCTCGTACTCCACGGCTTTCGGTGGGAGGCTCGAGCGGCGGTCCTTGCGCAGCGCCAGCCAGCGCACGGCCGCACGCCGAAACGCCGCGGCATCCGTGGCGCGCAGGGCCTGCGCAAGGGCCGAGCCCTCTTGGGCAAAGCCCACGTTGTTTTGGACCGAGAGGACAGGATAGTAAAGCAGCAGCATTTCGTTCGCGTCCTTATCGGGAGCCTGTTTCTCTTGAAAGACGTGGAAAGCCTCGTGGACCACCATAGCGAGCTGGCCATAGGGGTCCATCGCCAAGTTGGAGAAGTGCAATCCCTGGACTTTTTCCGCCGCCGGTCTCGGGTCTTGAAGGAGGCCGGAGACTTGGCTGCGCAGGTTGGAGAGGGTGTCGGCCACGACGAGCGTGCGGATTCCTTCCACGTCCATGGAAGTGTTCTGCCCGTCCCACTCGATGAGGGTTGGGCCGTTCTTCAGGAGAATCCGCCAACCCGGAAACCGGACGGGGCCGTCGTAGGGGAGGAACCCTTCGGGCGGGTGCGGGTGATTGATCAGGACGTCCTGCTCCCCCGGCAAGTAGAACAGCAGGGGCGTCCCGGAGGCGTCCCAACCTGGCCAGACGGGGTTATTCGGGGACGCGATCAGCCTCCACACCTCGGCCGCCTCGGCGATCAAGAGCGGGTCCACCCGCAACGTTACCGTAGGCGGGATCCCTCCTTTCTCTACTTTCCCTGCTGCGGCCCGCGCATGTGCGGGCGCCGCCGCGAGAAACACGAGACCCACCACCAGCGGGAGAACCCGCGCCCTACGAACCAGCACCATAATTTAGACTCCGAACTTGTTTGAGTTTCCCGCTCACTGCGGCCGCCGCGGGGGGGCTATCGTCGGCAGGTCACCGGGAAGTGGCGGCGGCGGAGGAACTTCCATATTGTCCCCCGGGCCACCCCGATAATAGAAAACGTTCCGGTCCCTCTCCTCGACGGCTTGCAGAGACTTTAATCTCTTCCACTGGTCGATGGACAGCCACCGGCGAATGTCCAGCATCATCATGGCGTTTTCTTTTTCCAGCCTCCCGCGAGCCGCCGTAATCAGGTCGATCTGCGCGCCAACCTTGCTCTCGTCCGGCTGGTCAATATCGAGGAGTGGCTGCAAGCGCAGTTCCTGTTTATCCAGGTCTGCCTGAAGATCAATAAGTTTCAACCGATGGTCCAGAAAGGTCTGACTGATTTTTTTCACCTGCTCATCAGAAAGCTGCAACTTGGAGACGACCTCAGAGTTTTTCCACCACGCGCCCAACCCGGCGCCGAACTCGGGCTCCCACTTGGGTTCATACCCCCCAATAGCTCCCGGAGTTCTCGGCTCCCGAATGACCCGCACTTCGGTGTTGACCGTGGTCTTTCCGGGCGCGGGCGTAACTTCGGATTGAGTCTGCTGGGCGATTAGCGGTTCGGGTGGCGCAACGCCGGAATCCGGCGGCGCAGAATTGGGAACGCTTTGCGCCTGCGCCACGAGCGGTGCGAGGAACAAAGCGGCGACGAGAATGAGTCGGAGGGATTTCATGGTTTTCTCCTTGTTCGTTATCGCTTAGGGGTTTCTTCGGACCGCCTCCGCGCGGTCAATCTCCTGGGTTAGCAACGCTGCCGGCCTCAGTGCCCGCGGTAGATCGGTCTGAATGGATTGCTGCACGCTAAGCAGAAGTGCATCATCGGGGTCGGGTTGTGCCGCCGTTTGGATGGGCGGAGCGCTGTGGCGAGATAGCAGGGTGGAAGCCAGAAAAATAAGCACCATCGTCGCCGTGACCCAGACCCAACACTTCCACGGGTGAGTCAAATCGCGGGCTGCCATGCGAGCGCTGATGCTTTCGCGCTGGCGCCGCCAAAAGGGTTCGGGCTGCTCCACCGCTTTGCGCGCTTGGGCTTGAGCTGCGCCCGCTGCCGCCGCGAAGGACCTCACTTCCTCGCGGCAGGCCGCGCACTCCGCCAGATGGATTACCGCCGCTTCGTGGTTCTCGTTGAGAACGACCGCTGCCCATTGTTCATCGCTCAAATGCCCGTTCATTTCCGCTTCTGCTCCTTCAGTTTATTCCTGACCGCGCTTACCGCGCGAAACAGGTGCGCCTTCACGGTCCCCACCTCCACTTGCATGGCCTCGGCGATTTCCTCCAAGGGCATTTCCTCAAAGAATCGCAGGTAGAAAGCCAATCGTTGTTGCGGCGAGATTTTTTCCAGGATGGATTCCACGGTCGCCAGTTGCTCGCGTGCCAGGAGGACCCGCTCGGCCGAGGGATCGGGGTCGGGAATATCGATCTCCGCCGTTTTCTCCGCCAGCGGGGAGGTCCGCCGCAAGATATTCCGCCAAAACGCCAGGCGACGATTGCGGGCGTGGTCGCGCGCCAGGTTGACGGCGATGCGGACGAGCCAAGTTTCGACACTGGCTTCGCCGCGAAAGGTCGCGCGCTTCTGGTACGCGTGCAGGAAACAATCCTGCGTCAGGTTATCGGCGACGTCTCGGTCTCTGACCAGCGAAAACAGCACCCGGAAAACTCGCCGTTGATGCGAGCGCACGAGGTGGTCGAATTCCTCGGCGGCAATGCCTTCCGTGCGCCCCCGGTTGGCCGCCATATCCATTGTGGTCGTTAGAGCGCTCTCCATGATCTACCTGCCGGTGTTCCCTCATATAGACGGCTTGGAGAGGGGGAGGTTTACAAAGGCGGGGTGTGCGGTGCCAGGTATTAGGTGCCAGGTGTTGGGTGCTGGGTGCTGGAAAATGGTAAAGTTTAAAGGGTAAAGTATAAAGGATGAAGTGGCTCCTGCGATACCTATCGTTTATCTCTTAGCTCCTACACTTTAGACTTTACACTTTTTCAAAGCGGTCCCTCACACCTGGCACCTTATACCTGATACCTGTTCGTCAAACCGTGGAGTACTTCTTGCAAAGCATCTTGACCTTTTCCACGAGCTTCGGAACGCCCGTTATGGCATCCTCTTCCCCTTCGTACTCGACCGACAGAAACCCCTGATAGCCGCCCTTGGCAAACATTTGCCACATGCGATCGAGGTCAAGCGGCAGGTGCCGTTCCCCCCCATAAAAATCGCGAATGTGAGTGTGCGTGGCATAGGGAATCAACGATTCCACCTGCGAATAAGGGTCTTCCTCAAAGTTGCTGATGTCCAGGTTGCATCCGGCGTAGGGCGAATCGACACGGCGGAGGATGGCGAGAATATTGACAGCCTTGGAGGTGATTCCGCCATGACTTTCAATGCCTAGAGTCACGCCTTTTTGGGCGGCGTAATCGCAAGCCGGTTTCATGGTTTCCGCAGTCCACTCGACCCCCTGCGCGTCCGTGGCTCCCGGCGGGAGATTGCCTCCGAACACGCGGACGTGCGACGCGCCCAACAACTCTGTGGCATCCACCCATTTTTTGATGTTGGCGATTTCCGCCGCGCGCCGGTCGGGATCGGGTTGGCACATTTCCGTCCGGATGGCGGCGCCCGAAAGAGGTAGGGCGTGCTTGAACGCAAGGTGACGCAGGCTGAAGAGATAGGCGGGGTCCGTGGATTTTAGCCAGTAAGTGGTGACGTCGACGCCGTCGATCTCAAGTTCCACGGCCTTGAGAAAGAAGTCCTCCATCGTCATCTCGCCGGACTGCAAGTGTTTTCTGTAAGAGTACGCACAGCAGCCGGTCAGGAGCCGGGGGCGCGCCGTGGCTGTCCCCTCTGCCCGGCGGGCGCTGGCGCGTGGGCCGGTAACCAGAGAACCTGCGGCGGCAACTCCCGCGGCTTGCAAAAAGCTCCGGCGTGGCAACACGTTTTTCATGGCGACTCCTTATATTCATGACCTCGTCGATTTGAGGATAGTTCCTATGAAACCTGCCATTGTACACACGAGAGGCGGCGGATTGGAGATTAAATCATTTCGACCCGGCGGGAGGACGCCCCAGTTGCTTTCTTTGGGCCTTGGGAAATCCCCGCTAGTGTCGTAGGATAACAGGTTTCCGTTTGTAACCCCCCCTGGAGGTTGCCACGTGCCCAAGGATTCATCCACGGCCTGGAAAACTCGGCATCAACGCTGGCTGCGTTTTGTGCAAGCGAACATCAAGGCGATGAGATCGGGGAAGGCGATTCGCCTCGGACCCTCTGCAAGGCCGCTCGAGGCGCCTATTGTGAAGGCGGGGGAAGGTCTGCCAATAAAGGTGGTGGTCTGTTCGCCGCATCCCGATGATGAGGCGCTCGTCGGCGCTCTGCCGCTGCGGCTGCGCCGGGAATGTGGCGCGAGGGTCACCAACTGCGCCATCACTCTGGGAAGCAATACTGGCAAGCGCGTGCGCCGTCTGCGCGAACTGAAAGCGGCATGCGCGGCGCTGGGCTTCAATCTCGCCGTCGCCAATCCTCCCATGGGTTTTGACCACGTCAATCTCGACAACCGCAAGAATCATCTGGAGGAATGGGCCGTCAAAGTGCGTGTCCTCAGCGCAGCGCTGGAACAGGAAAGACCCGACGCGGTCTTTGCTCCCCACGCTGAAGATTTCAACACGACGCATATTGGGACACACTACCTCGTGGTGGACGCCCTGGGCGACTACCTGGAGCGGACGGGCCGCGGTCCCTTACCGTTATTCGAGACCGAATTCTGGCATCAGAACTCTTGCCCGAATTTGATGGTAGGAGTCTCCCCCGGTGATGAAGCGATCCTGGTCATGGCCACCGCCGAGCATGGCGGGGAGGTCCGGCGAAATCCTTACCACTTACGGCACCCCAGCCGCATGATCGAAAACGTTCGTCTGGGGGCGGAGGTGGTGGGCGGCCAAGGTGGCGCCGCGCCGGAGTTTCCCTTCGCGGAGCTTTACCGTTTGGTCTTCATGGCCGGCAAGAATTTGGTGGCGCCGCGCCCCGGCGGACGGGTGATCGGACCGGCTGAGAAAATGGATTGGCAGGATTTGATCAAGAGTTTTTGGCCCGAAGGTTTGGAAGCGCGGGGCTGAGCCGGCCGCGGAAAAACGCCCCAGTGCTTTCATCCTGCCCCCTCGCTGTCATTCTGAGCGCAGCGAAGAATCGCCTACTGCCATGATATGCTCAGAGCGAGATCCTTCGCTCCGCTCAGGATGACAGCAACCGACTTGCCCGGAGGAGGCGCAAATGGCGAAGAAATCAATCGGTGCAAAGGTGTGGTTCATTGCCGACAGTTATTTGCCAGATCAAAGCACTGGCGGTATGAAGAGTCATGAGTCCGTGTGCGTTCTCAATCTCAACCGCCGCCCAGCGAAAGTGAAAATCACCGTCTATTTCGAAGACCGCGAGCCGCTCACGGGACTGGAAGCGGAATGCCCTGCCCAGCGGACAGTGCATGTGCGTTTGGAACAAATAAGAAACCGCAGCGGTGAAATGATCCCGGTCGCCAAACCCATGGCTTTGATGGTGGAGAGTAATGTGGACGTGGTGGTCCAGCACACGCGGCTTGACACCACGCAACCAGCGCTGGCGTTGATGACCACCATGGGCTTTCCGATGAGGTGAGGGGTTGCGGGATGGGTCAGAGGTGAACAGCGCCAAGCGGCGGCTGGCGCGGGCGAAGGGAGTATTGCCATCTCTAGCCGCAAGCCTATTCACATAAGCTTTGCCAATAGGAGTATTCGTGTTCGCCAGGAAGATTCGCATCGAAATCGCCAGTCCGGAGGGTCCGCGCGCTTGCCCCCTTGCATGGCTGGATAGTTTCTGCATGCGAAGCTTTACCGGCCGCCAGGCTTATGATGAGACGCTGCCGGTGGCGGACGGCACGCTGGAAGTGAGTTTCCAGGTGGGGACGAACGGCCTGCGCACGGATATGGAAGACTGGTTCACGAGAAAATTCGGAGAGGGAAAGCCCGTTAAGCTGACGCTCACGGAAAGCAGTAGGCAGTGAGCCGCAGGCAGAAGGCAGGAAGCTGAATGCTGAGAGCTGGGCGCTGAATCTGAATCCTAAATCCTGAATCCTCTGGCATTTCACGTTTCGTTAACGATTTTGATGGCCAGTATCACCTTATCGTCCATGTGCGTCCCTCCCTTGGAGTATACGGTCACGTCGTCACACACCTTGAGGACGATCTCTTTGGCCTTGCGATCGGGCGCCTGGCTGACGCTCGCGACAAGCCGTTCCAGGCCAAACTCTTGGTTCTGCACATCCATGGATTCGGTAATGCCATCGGTACACAGGAGCAGGATATCGCCGGGTTGGAATTTCACGTGGCCGCGATCGTACTGAACGTTTTCGAAGAGGCCGATCACCATACCACCCTCGGTAAGCTGAATGGGTTCACTGCCGGGCCGCACGATGAAGGGAGGAACGTGCCCACAGTTAATGTAGTGAATCGCCTTCCGGCGCGTGTCAATGAGCCCCATGAACATGGTCATGTATTTTTCGCCGCGCGTATCGTGCAGGATCATCTTGTTGACGGATTCGGCGATGTCGTTGAGGGAGTGCAAATGCAGGACGAGGGCGCGCAAGGTGGCTTGGAGGTTTGACATCACCATGGCGGAGCTGATGCCTTTACCCTCGACGTCGGCGATGACCACCAGCAGGGTGTTGGGTCCCAGGCTCAGGAAATCGTAGTAGTCGCCCCCCACTTCAAAGCAGGGCTCGTTCAGCACCGCCAGGTCGAAGCCCGGGATGACGGGGGACGTCTCCGGCAGCAGGCTACGTTGAATGCCGCGGGCCAACGCCATTTCGCGTTCCAGGCGCTCTTTTTCCAAAAGATCATGGTGAAGCTGGGCGTTTTCGAGACTCATTGCCATCTGTCCCGACAACGTCAGGAGGGCGTCCGTGTCCTCGTCGGTGAAGCTACCGTTTGCCTTATTTAGCAGTTGCAGGGCCGCGACGATTTTGCCGGCCTTGTTGCGAATGGGCAGAGTCAGCATATTGCGCGTGCGGAATCCCGTGCGCTTGTCGACCTCCGGATCGAAGCGGCCGTCGGCGTAGGCATCGGGAATGTTGACGATTTCACCGGTCAGGGCGACATGCCCGGCGATTCCTCGCCCGCGCGGAAGGCGAATTTCCTGCTTCTCCATTCCGTGGGCGATCAACGACCAGATCTCGTCAGTCTTTTCGTTGACCAGGAAGAGAGTACCGCGCTCGGCTTTGGTGAGAGTTTTGGCCACATCCAGAATCTTGCCTAAGAGTTCCGAGAGGTCCAGCGTGGAGTTGAACACCTTGCTGGCCTCGACCATGGACCGAAGCCGGTCCAAATTGCCCCGCAAGCACACGAAACATTCCGCGTCGCGCAAGGCGTTGGAAGCCAGCCGCGCGTGCAAATGGAAGAGCGCTAGCCGCGACTCGTCGGGCGTTTGCGTGGCGGCCAGCAGCAGCACACCGGAAGTCTTGGACTCATCCGCTAACGGATAGGCGCTCAAAAAACGGAACTGGTTTTGTTCCGCCCATTGCGCCAATTCGTCTCCCTCCGCCGCCGATCCCGGATAGACCTGCGGCAACTTCGCTTGTGCTGCCCTTCCCAGCAACGAATGGCTTGCGGATATTTCGTGCAAGGAGGCTGGGAACGCTGGGCCGCCGGCGGAGGCCGCAAGCGAAAGGTCCGACTGGCCGGCGTTCAGACGCCAGATGCCGGCAGCAGCCATCGCGTATCGGTTTACGAAGCGCGTTACGAGCGTCTCCATCACCTTCTGGGGTTCGAGAGGTGTGCAGAAATCACAACTTAATTCGTCAATTTCCCTGATCAGGTCCATTTGTGATCTCTCCGCAGTGGTTCCTGAAAACCGGCCGCTCTCGCAAATATGCGAGACTCAACTTAATCCTTGTAGGAATGTGGCCAAGCGCGAGGAAGGGCAGTATATAGCTTCTCCACGCTTGGTGTAAACCGATTTTAGGCGAATACGTGCGCCCTTAACGCGGCGCTCATCACCGCTGGAATCAAGAATCTCATTGAGAATGGGAAGGAGGAAGTGGATAATTCTGAAAAATCAGGACTACCCACTTCCCCAGGTAGTCAATAGAATAGAGTTACCAATTTAGACGTCGGCAAGGCTCCAAAGGTTGCATAAAATCATTGCCGGTCTCGCGTTCGGAAGAAGGTTGTCGGGGGTTTGGTGCGGGGTTCATTTGTCTGCGTGCGGAAGCAGGTTTATAATGTGAAAGTTAGCAGCAGGCAGGGTCTCAACTCCGGTCTGCCTGGACATATCACAATATGAGCTATATTGTTAGCCCTTTTGAAGTCAGCTCGCGTGCACTCGCAGAACCCGTCAAGGTTCGGTTTGTGCACCTTTTCGCTGCCATCGCCACCCGGCATAGCGATACCATTGATTGCGTCTTTCTTGTTGACGGGCAGCATGTTACGGTCTCCATTTCCTGTCCCGCCCTTACCGCACTGCGGGAGAAAGAACAAAAGTACCTGAGTGACCAGCAACTTGCCGAACTTGCCTCCCTCCATTTACGCCGCACCCTCGAGCAGGGCTACGACGCAACGCAAGCCGAACTCTTCATTGATGGAATCAATCTCCGCGCCCTTGGGCATGAATTGGGGTACCTCTGACGGTCCCAGGGGTTGAGAAGAGGCCAGGATGGCCCGGGGCGAGGAGCTGGCAGAGCGCGCGCCGCCTTGGCATCTTGGTTGCCGCCGGGGCTCAGGTCGACCATCAAATGCGTTGGGAGGTCCCCCGCCTGAAAGCGGGACCTAACATCTTGCGTCCTTGCCGGGGCGGAGGCCTTCCGCCCCGGTTCGCAATCGCTACAATGGCAGTTTCTTAGTGGTGCGATTCGTTTCCGTGCTGTTCGCGTCCTCCTCCTTCGGGTGGGCGCGAACTGTGCTGTTGGGGTTGCCCTTGATGGGACGTAGTCTGGTGCGACGGCTGCCGCGTGCCGGAGCTATGAGGGGACGTTGAGTTCGGATGGGCGGTCATGACCTGATGGGTGCCGCCACCGCCCGGATTGGGGATGCGAGATCCGGAATAACTGCTCGCATGGCCAGGAGTTGTGCCGTGGTATCCCCCAGAGTTGGCCGCACTGCCTGCACGGGTCGACGCCACCACGCCGGCGCCTCTGAACTCACCCGGTCTTCCCGTCGCAGCCACATGAGGGCTGCCATGGTTTACGCTGGCATATTGTGCGCGTTCATTGTGCGCCGCCATTTCGTGCTGTCGCTGTAAGGAAGTGGCTTCGATATGCCGGTCGCGCCCCGCGGCAAGTTCACGGGGGGTTGGGCGAGCTCTGAGCCCGCCAGCACCGCCATTGTAGCTGACCCGATTTGCCGCGAAATTGGTCGCCACCGGGCGGTAGTAAACGTTGGCAAAGGGCCTCCCGCCGAAATTGTTCACCGACCGGTTATAAAAGAAGGTCCCGCCCCTCCATTCCCCCCCGACAAAGCCCACGCCCATGTAACCGAAACCATAATTGATGCCGCCGTAGAAGCCCACGTGGGGGCCCCAGTAGCCTGCATGCCAGACAAATGCGGCTCCACCCCAGCCCCAGTAACCTGGCGTCCACAACAGCCCCGGAGCGGGCACGGCCACCCAAGTGCCGGGAACCCAGTAGTAGCCGTTTGCGGGATCGTAAGCCCAATATCCAGGAGTCCACATGTAGCCAGGGCCCGGACATACCGGCTGCGCATAAACGGGTATCGGCGGAGGAGCGATCCCAACGGATATGCCCACCGCAATTGATGCGGCTCGTGATGTGGTTGGCGCGGCGAAAAACGCCATCGTGAAGAGCCCGATAATCAATACCCCCCCCATCATTGTTCCTGTTGATCGCTGCCCCAGTCCTTGGTCTGACGACCCTTCTCCCGCACGAGATGCCCCCGGTTCGCGGCCGAGAATGGACTTGTCGAACCGCTGGTTCGTCGCGCAAAATAACTCTGATCGTCTGTATTCATGGTTTTTTTTCATGGCGTTACCCCATATCATGTTTGTTGAACTTATCCCTCTTCTCATTGCGCTTAGATGCTCATTTCCGCCCAATCGTCTTCGACAGAATAGTATTAAAGAGCGATCAGCCCGCAAACCGTGCACACTTCGCTGATAGTCGCGCCGCTCCCAGGGGCGGTTCCGTCGGTTATCAAAGCAATTGCCGGGCCAAGTCTTTCCGTTTTTCCTGCATCGCTCTGATAATACGATGAGTTACAGGCGTTTAGTGGCGCTTAAGTAGGCTCGGTCTTCCTTCCCAAACTGGTAAATCTTATATACAGGGTTGGCGCAAATGGATGCCATGGGGCGTCGCACTACTAATTTCCGGTAGGATGCTGAAAAAGGGTACCCATCATGCTGAGCGCAGCGAAGCATCCGCAGCATCTCCTTGAAAAACAAACCAATGAGGATCCTTCGCGTCGTTTACCCTGAGCGACAGAGCGCGATTCTTCGCTGCGCTCAGAATGACAGCGAAGGGCCCAGGATGACATGGTCGGGGCGTTTCTCAGCATCCTCCTGGGTGAGGATGGAAGCGCTCCTCTCGCGTGGGAGGAACGGTAAGCGCAGCGGCGGGTCTACTTTTCTAGATTGCGGCGCGAATGCCAATTCCAAGCACTCTGAATGATAGCTTCCAGTCCGGAATGCTGAGGTTTCCAACCAAGAGTCTCGCCTGCATGGCTCGCATCCGCAACCAGCACCGGCGGATCGCCCGCCCGTCGCGGCCCCTCGCGGAAGGGTACTGGATGAGGAGATATTTTCCCCACGGCATTGATAACCTCGCGCACGGAGTACCCTTGGCCTGTACCCAGGTTTAGCGCACGGCTTTCTCCACCGTCGGCAAGGTATTCCAGCGCCCGCACATGGGCGGCGGCCAAATCTGTGACGTGAATGTAGTCGCGGATGGCGGTGCCGTCGGGGGTAGAATAATCCGTGCCGTAGATCTCGACATGTGGCCGCTGCCCGAGCGCGGCCTGGATGGCCAAGGGAATCAGGTGCGCTTCCGGGTCGTGGCTTTCGCCTAACTCGCCGTCCGGATCTGCTCCCGCCGCGTTGAAATATCGCAATGCGACCCATTTCAAGTCGTAGGCGTTTCCGTACCATTTGAGGGCGCGTTCCATCGCCAGCTTGGTTTCGCCGTAAGGATTGACCGGTTGTTGGGGATGATCCTCCGGAATCGGAACCCTCTGGGGATTGCCGTAGACTGCCGCAGAAGAAGAGAAAACGATTCGTTTCACTCCTGCCTCCAGCATGGCATCCAACAGGCGTAGCGTGTTGACCACGTTGTTCCAAAAGTATTTTCTGGGTTCCTCGACAGATTCGCCCACCAGCAAACTCGCGGCAAAATGCAGGACGGCTTCCACGTGCTCTTTTTCCAGGAACTGGGGAAGCATTTCCGTATCCGCGAGATCCCATTCAAGAAGACGCCCCCACTTCACCGCCCAGCGATGCCCGGAGCTGAGATTGTCCAGCACCAGAGGTTCGTGGCCGGCCTTCGCCAATGCCTTAGCGGTGTGACTCCCGATGTAGCCCGCACCGCCCGTCACTAAGACCCTCATCAGTTTTTCTCCATTCGTTCTGCCCGTGATGCTCCGCGAAGCGCTTGGAAACATAGCGCTTTTGCGGCTCGCTGTGCAATATTGAAATGGCGCGGCTAACCCTTGCGAATATGACGCGGCCTGTCGCGCGTAAAGCGTGTCATGTTCGGCAGGCGCAAGAGCTTCGTGTGCCGCGCCTACGTTCAATTCACACCAAACTGGATTGCAACGATAGCCAGAGAAGATTTGGATTGTGGGCTGGTGTGCTGTGAAAGGAAAGACCCGTCCGGCTCAGGGCTTATCAGGCAGGATTGTGGGGTTGCTTAACAAATCCCGGACGGGTCGGTGGGCTCGTTGGCAGTGCGTACGACTTCCGTACTCCTTGCTTTCCCTCCTACCAAAACTTGAAATACTCGGAATCCTGCCGCCAAGAATCGGGCTTTCTTAGGTCGGGCGCTTTCCTGACTGGCCGAGCACGGGGCGCTTCCTTCGACCTTTAGCCCGCTTTGCATCCACCCTGGAGCTTCGAGCCGGCCACTGCTTGTGGCCTTTTCCTTTTCCTCGCGCTGCCTGCCGCCTCGCGTGGGCGGCGGGACCGACAGGATTCCGGAACTACTCCAAACATCGACTGAAAACCGATCCGATTCTTCTTGGTCCCATATCAACGATACTCTCCTATACAAAAGTGTCAAGTCCATCGGGCCACCGAGAGCCTTTTTGTTACATTTGTGTTAAGATTCAAGAAGTTTGGTCATAAGGAGACTCCCGCATGAGCATCGGCACGCGCATCATTCAGCTTCGGAACCAGAAGGGATTTACCCAGCAGCAGTTAAGCGGCCTCACCGGCTTGGCGGCCTCGTATATTTCGCGCATCGAGAATCGCCACCTGGAACCTCGCCCCCATACCCTGAGCAAAATCGCCTTGGCCCTCGACGTGCCGATGAGCGAAATCTTCCAGGAGCGCTCCACCCAATTGGGCACGCTGCAATGCGTTATCACCTCATCGGGGAATTGCATCATGAACCTGCTCCATTCCAGCCAGGGAAAGCGGGTTCATCCCACCGCGGAAAGTTACGACCCCCACCAGTTGCAATTGCTGCGCATGGCGAATTATTTGATTCAAACGGCCGACAAGCGCCTTCTCGACTCGCTCGATGTGCTGCTTGGCGCCCTGCTTAACGCGGAACTGCACAAGACTTCCACGCCTGGAAGTATTCCGCCGCCGACGATCGGCGAAGTGAGCAGCGGGGATGAGAGCAATAGGCAGTAGGCGGTAAGCAGTAGGCAGTAGGCACCGGGAAGTAGTCACTTGCGTTCATTTCTCACTACCGCTTTGGAAGGGCGGGGCGGTATCAGGTCAAATCAGTGCCGGATGTCGCCCCTACAGGGCTCAAAAGTTTTCTTGTCCTGCACGCCTTCCCACGGCTGGCTCGCCGTGGGCTAAATGATGCCGCCACTCCGTGGCTCAATGCGTGCCTGCGTCCGGTTGAAAGTCAACATCGGACCGACACCGGCGGATTGAGGCGGGTTCACTCACACCAGTTTCCCTATAGGCGACGATGCGGGAGTTAAATGACTTCGCCCTACCCTACGGCATTACTTAGTCGCCGATGACAGATTCTTCGACTACGATCCTCTGCGGCCATAGGGCACTTCTACGAGTAGGCCGTTACGTGTCATTGTGGATTATTTCCGAAGAAGGGTCGACAGAACCCTGCGGGCGGTCCAATGGCGCTTTACAGTGGGGAGACAGCACCGATCTTGTGTCGGCGGTTTAGGGATTGCTTTATGCCGGTGTGTCCGCAGGCTGCGAGGGGGCAGTGTACAGCACATATCGCTCCGCTGTCCTAACCATCCAAAGCGGCCCCAGGCATGTCGACGGGCGTGACGAAAGCCTGGTGTGCCATGTCGTACGGCGCCAGGTAAACCCGCGCACGTTGGGAAAGCGCCGGGACTCCGCAGTGCCGGGCAACAAAAGGGAAATTCCTTCCGCGCGTCTGTCTGAGGTACAATCTAACTGGTTCTCTCGGACCCGTGAGGCCAGCGATGATCACGCTTATCGAAGCAAAAAACTATCGGTGCCTGCATTTCGTCTCCGCGCCCTTGCGTCCCTTCCAGATAATGGTAGGGCCAAACGGCAGTGGTAAGTCGGCATTCATGGACGTGCTAGGATTCATACGAGACTTCGTGTCCTTTACCATCCAGTACGCCGTGAACGAGCGAACGGACAACTTCCACGATCTCGTTTACGGCCGAGAGGATAGCAGTTTTGATTTGGGAGTTGAGGCGCAGATGCCGGAGGATCGTCGCGTCGCCAACCAGTCTGGCTTTTACACGCACGTGCGGTACGATCTGTCCGTTCGCTTGGACGCAGCATCGGACGTTCCCGCCATTGAAGGCGAAAGGGTGTCGTTGCTTGATCCTGTTCACAAGCATGCACGAACTATCGCGAACCGTGAGCGGATGAGCTATGAGGTCCTGCGGGAAGACGACGGACAACGCAATGCGGGTACGCTGTCCCTGTTTGCCTCAGTACTTCAAACTCTACCGAGTGCTCCGCATGCGTTTCCGACGCTCAAATGGCTTGTGGACCTGCTTCGCGAGGGAATTCAGGATGTCAGGCTGAGGGCTGAGGATCTCCATCGACCCAGCACGGTCGAGGCAGAGAAGGCAAGCAGGGTGACAGGTGCAAATCTCGCGCGATCCGTTTTCGAGCTGCGGGAAAAGTCACGCGACTCATTCGAAGCTTGGATAAAGCATGTCCGTACAGCTTTGCCCGACCTCGATACGGTTCGCACAGAGCTCCGCCAGCAAGAAAGGTCTCGGCATCTTATTCTCCGGTATCAGAACGGAATCGAAGTGCCTTCGCGGGTTGTTTCGGACGGCACTCTCTGCCTTTTGGCATTAACCATCCTGGCATACATGCCGGAGGCGGGCAAAGTCTACCTGATTGAGGAGCCGGAAAACGCAGTTCACCCAACCGCCGTCGACACGATTTATCAATCTCTCTCATCCGTCTACGATGGCCAGGTCCTTATGGCAAGCCATTCGCCAATCTTGCTCGGCTTGGCGAAGAAGGAGGACCTGCTCTGTTTTACGAGGACGCCGGAAGGAACGCAAATCGTGCCTGGCAACGAGCACCCCCTGCTTCAAGAATGGAGAGGGGAAGTGAGCCTTAGCGATTTATTTGCGGCCGGCGTGCTGGGTTGAAGCGGGCCCCGGAGGGCGTGTTGCTGGATCTGATAGTTCTTGTAGCAGACAAGGATATGCGATTCGCGGTCGAAGGGCTATTCGCGCGACCCCAGGATCTTGAGATTCGCCCAATTCGCGCACAGGTAGTACCTCATCCTGGTCACGACCCTGCGGTGTTGGGCCAGTGTCACGAATTCTTGCGACCGTACCTCCGTTTGGCCGGCTACGCTCTTGTGGCATTTGACCGGGAGGGGTGCGGGCGACTCGCTCCAAGAGATGCTCTTGAAAGGCTGGTCGAGAAGAGGCTATCACAAAACGGCTGGGAGGGGCGGTGCGCTGCCGTCGTCATCGATCCAGAGTTAGAAGTATGGTTCTGGGGCGACTCACCGGAAGTAGAGGAAGCGCTCGGCTGGAAAAAGGGTCGAGCGGACCTAGAAAAGTGGTTGGCCGAGAAAGGACATTTGCGGCAGGGTCAAAACAAACCTCATCGTCCAAAGGATGCGGTGCTGGATGCCTGGAGGTTGGCCAAAATTAAGCCTTCCTCGTCCCACTTCGGCGGGCTCGCCGCGAAGGTAAACTTTAATGGCTGCACCGATCCCGCTTTCGGAAAGTTGCGTCGAGTGCTCAGTCAGTGGTTTCCGCCTAAAGGCTTGAGGGGAGAACCTTGATCCATGAACGTCGACAAGATAATTCATCCCTCGAAGAGCTTCGCTGATCTCAGCGATGAAGACGTCACGGCTTTCTTGCGCGGCAGGTCGTTCGGATCCGAGAGTTCCATTCTCGAATTCAAAAGTGTCTTCCCGATAAACGACAACAAGTCTGACGCGCGGGAGATATTGAAGCTTATTGTGGGTTTCTTGAATGCCGAAGGCGGTCTGGTCGTTTATGGTGTATCTGATAATATCAACGAACCAAGCGTGCCGTTTCCTGATTTTGTTTCAGGCCTTACTGAGTGTCCAAACCCCGAGAAATTGAGTCAGTGGGTGAATGATTGCATTCACCCTTCCGTCTACATACCACCGATGCGTGTTTTTAAGATCGCGGGCCGTGAGATTGTAATCCTCAAGGTTCCTACGGGCAACAGCAAACCCTATTGCTATTATGACCCGCGAACACACGCGGTTTGGTACTTTGTCAGGAATGGTAACCATACTGTAGAGTTGGCGCCGGATGAGATAACGGAATTTTACAGGACCCTATTCGCGAACCAACTGGATAAATTCTTGCGCAGCTCGGAGGCCAGTGGAGGCATACGGACAAGCAGAATGACCACATGGAAGAATAGGATCAAGGTCCACCAAAGATGGGTCAAAGCAAAGCTGGAAGACCCAGAGAACTTCGGATTTATGGGAGTGTACCTACTGCCTACGAGGCCAACTGAAATTCCTTGGGAAAATCTGAGTAAGTTCCTCGAACAGCACCGTACCTTTTTCTCGTCAGAGTTGCGCCGGTCCGGAGAAGCCGACAATTTTCAAAATGGCGTTTCAGTTGGTTACTTTCCGCGAGCTATCCGCCAAGATATCAAAAGTACATATCGAACGACTCTTTATACTGACGGTCTGGTCGCATTGGATTCACAGGTCGACCATTTCATGGATCGGGGTTCCAGCGCTCATGGCAAGATCCTACATCCCTATTGGTTATCGTATGAGCTTCAGAGGCACCTGCAACTGGGCCGAGCAGTTCTCGAAGGTTGGGATGTAGATCGCGTTGGTCTCATTGTGGAATTCGAGAGCATCAACGACTTCTCCATGGCTTTTCAGGGGGACTCCCCTTACGTAGCTAGGTCTCCGTACTCGGGATCTCACAGTCCAATCGAAAGGGAGATCGCACTCTCTGAGGTTTACGCTTACGACGGAGACAGGCGCAATGTGGCGATGCCCGTCGTTAAAGACATCATGGAAGAAGTCTGTCGAATTTTTTCCGACGCCCATCCCCCAGGACTTTGGGATGATAGCGGCTACCTACACTATGTTCGGGGTTCCGAGAGTACACGGTAGTGTTGGCCGCGCCTGACGCCTCATCAGCCAATCGAAAGGGAAGTGGTCATTCGCGAGACTTACCCGTACGACGGTGACAAGCGTAACATCGCGATGCCTGTCGTAAAAGACATCATTGGGGAAATGGCCCGCATTTTCGGCTACGCCAGGGTTCCTCATGGGTTGTGGGACCAGAATGACTACCTCATGTATGTCAAGGGCTCGGAAAACTCTAGGTAGACTCGCCCCGCATAGGACTAACTAGAGGACGCTCAAACTATTAGCCGTAGTCCGCCATTTGGTTCCTCTGGGTCGTTCTCGCCCCAGACTCCGACGCAGTGGCAATTGCCGCCCCGCCATATTTCCGCAATAACAGAAGAAACCACCGTTAACTAATACAGTAGACTGTGGCCTCTTCCACTGCCGGTGGTCACTTGGCCGTATAGTCGCCAAACCATACATGTGGTTCGCAAGGCGATATCACGAATCTCCCTTTTCCCGGCGATCATGTTTGTGCTCGCGGGGAAGGTTGCGACTCCGAGCGACGCCCCTCCGCAACCGTTGGCGTGTTGAAACCGCCGGTGGTGCGGACGCCGAGCGCCCTTGGGCAGACACCGGTCCGGTTTCGAGCCACGGACGGCGCCGGAGTGTAGCCTCACAATTTACTTGACAAAGCCTAGGCACATGGGTATAGTAAATGAGCAAGCCTGCGTCCGGGGACGAAAAGGCGCTGCCCATGCCGAGCCTGCCACAGTC
>Ga0326728_10006434_pt1 | contig 31617 bp, 26 predicted proteins | sample MB3enrmetagenome_FD_207602 | JGI IMG/M metagenome (GOLD analysis project Ga0326728, IMG submission 207602) | Lab enriched peat soil microbial communities from McLean, Ithaca, NY, United States - MB31MN | ecosystem: Environmental > Terrestrial > Soil > Wetlands > Peat | place: USA: New York...
TCGTACTCGATGCGCTTGAACTCGAAGCGCTTCGCCGTCGTGTCGTACACTGTGTAGCTCGCCATGTTGATGAAATCCCGGGGCTGGCCGACCGAACCGACGCTGACGATGTATTTGCGATCATCAGCCAAGTCGAAATCCGCGGGCGGCAGCTCTTCGACAGTATCCGGAGTGAGTGCGAACACCTTACAAAGATGCGAATGCCCAATGAGCGTGATGTGACTGATTCGGTCCCATATCGCGAGGCACTCTCGGGCCTGCTCCGGCGCAAAGATGTATTCGAACTCTTCGAGACGGACCGGCGAACCGTGGCACAGGAGTACCTCGCACTCGTCTAGCCGCTGTTCGTAGGGAAGGGCTTTGAGCCAGGCCATGTTGCTGGCAGAGAGCATCGCGGCGTGGGTGTCGAGCGCATGACGAGCGGCGTCATAGTAATAGGAATAGTCCATCCGCCCGCTCACCGCGGCATCGTGATTGCCAAGAATCGTCGAGGCCGCAACGCTTCGCACGACGTCGGCGCACTCATCGGGCGAACCTCCGTATCCCACCGTGTCGCCCAGGCAATGATAGACGTCGATTCGTTCACTTCCGTAGGCGTCGACCACCGCGGACAGCGCCTCAAGGTTGGCGTGGACGTCGCTGAAGATGCCGAGGCGCATGCACGGGGAACCCTAGAGCGGCCTTCGAGGCGAAGCCAGGGGCATTCGCACTCGCGCGCTTCGCACCGTCCCCCACAAGCTCGCTCACCTTGCTACGCGCAGGCACGGAAGCGGTGCTAGAAGCGCTGCATCGTGAGCGTTCACAACGGCGACAACAACGAGGACAAAAGCGTCATGCCAGCCGAGGAGGAGCCCGCTGACGATGCGGACCCATCCGAAGAACCGGCGGAACTCCTGCCTCTTGAACCAGCTCCCTCGAACGTCGCAGAGCTCGCAGAAGGGTGCGTGCGGTTCGTGGCGACTCGCTACGGGACAACTCTCGACTACACGTCCGACACTCTCGGTCTGCTCGATCAATGGGTGCGTGACGGGCGCCGAGAGGCGGCGGAGAGGCCCGAAGCCGCTCGGATCGTCGAGACCGCGGGCGGTGCGTACCTCGGAGAGGTGATTCGCCGCGCGTTCGGAGGCATTTGGCGAATCAGCGGCGAGGAATCCGACTGGCGCCTTCTGCTCTCCAGCGTCTTCTGCGCGTTCAATCCGATCGCGATGGTCCGCGAGGCCCTACGGCTCGCACCCGCGGAGGGATGGCACGCCCACATGGACGTCGACCCGTCCGACCGAGACGCAATCGAATCCCGCCTGGCCGCCCTTCCGGAAGTCAGCGACGACGACTACTACGCTCCGAGTACGCGCTTCGACGTCGTCGAACTTGTCGTCGAGGCGCTTCGGGCGATGCAGCGGTCGCGGGGCCATGGTGACGTGCGCTTCGACGAAGAAGACTATGACGCATAGGTCTTCCCGGCTCGACGCTCCCTGGTAGCGCGCGTACGGTCCCATCGATGTTCGCCGATGAGCTGAACGAGCCACAAGCAGCGGCCGTGGCGCATACCAGCGGCCCGCTTCTCGTCTTCGCGGGAGCGGGCAGCGGCAAGACACGGGTGATCACCTATCGCATCGCTCGGCTCATCGCAGAAGAACACGTCCCGCCGTGGCGGATTCTGGCCGTCACGTTCACCAACAAGGCCGCGGCCGAGATGCGCGGTCGCGTGCAACGACTGTCCGGCGCCGAGGCCGCGCGCTCTCTCTGGGTAGGGACATTTCACGCCACGTGCGCGAAGCTTCTCCGAGTGCACGGGGCAGCCGTCGGAGTGCGCCCGAATTTCGTCATCTACGACTCGAGCGACCAGAAGGCGCTCTTGGCGCGCGTACTCAAGGATCTCGACCTCGACGATCGGCGATTTCCTCCCCGCTCCGTGCTCGCGCACATTCACTCTCACAAACAAGAAGGTCGTGGACCTGATGAAGCGGCAGCCCACTCGTACGTCGACGAGATCGCGCTCCGCGTGTTTCGCTCTTACGAAGAGCGACTGCGTGCGTCGAACGCTCTCGATTTCGAAGACCTCATTCTGAATGTCGCCAGGGCACTCGAAGGCACTCCCGAAGGGGAACTCATTCGACAGCGTTTCGATTTCGTTCTGGTCGACGAATTCCAGGACACGAACGCCACTCAGTACCGGATGGTTCGAGAGATCTCGCGCAATCATCGGAACCTGTGCGTCGTCGGCGACGACGATCAGAGCGTTTACCGCTGGCGGGGAGCCGACATTCGCAACATCCGCGGCTTCCGCCGCGATCACCCGGATGCAACTGTGGTGAAGCTCGAGCAGAATTACCGGTCCACACAGCACATCGTTGCAGCGGCGCTTAGCATCATCGCCCGGTCGAGCTCGCGCGAACCGAAGGAGCTCTGGACGCAGAACGACGCGGGCGACCCGATCCTTGTCGTGACGGCTCGTGACGAGCGCGACGAGGCCTCACTCGTCGTCGAGTCCATCGTGCGGGCGCGCGGGCGCGGAACGAAGCTCGCGGACATCGCGGTATTCTATCGCATCAATGCTCAGTCTCGTGTGCTCGAAGACGCGCTCCGGCGCGCGAGCATCGACTACGAGATTGTCGGCGGTCTGCGATTCTACGAACGGGCCGAGATCAAAGACGCACTCGCGTACCTGCGGGTGATCGACAATCCGCAGAGCGACGTCGACATGCTTCGAATTATCAACGTGCCGACGCGCGGAATCGGCGCCACGTCAGTCGAACGACTCGCGGCCTGGGCATCGTCGCGAGGTCTTCCGCTGACGGAAGCGCTTGCGCGGATTGGCGAAATCGATCAACTCGGCGCGACAGCAAAGAAGAAAATCGCCGCATTCGCAGGCCTGCTCGGTGGCCTTCGCGAGGCGGCAAAAACGCTCACTCCGAACGAACTCCTGGTCCGCGTCCTGAGCGATACCGCCTATGTAGAAGTCCTTGGCGAGGAGGATACCGCCGAGAGCGACGCACGCATCGAGAACCTGCGCGAGCTTTCGAGCTCGCTGCTCGACTACGAGGTGGAAGCCCAAGCCGCTGGGGAGCCGCCGACGCTGTGCGGGTTCCTCGAGCGCGTGACGCTCGCGAGCGACACCGATAGCCTCGGAGAGCAAGGCAAAGTCGTGCTCATGACGGTCCACGGCGCCAAAGGCCTCGAGTTTGACACGGTCCTATTGACCGGAATGGAAGAGGACCTTTTCCCCTATCAAACGCAGCAGAACAAGCCGCAGGACAGCGAGCAGCTCGAGGAGGAGCGTCGTCTTGCCTATGTCGCGATCACGCGCGCGCGACGCACTCTCGTCATGATCCACACGCAGTACCGCCAGATCTTCGGAAAGACGCGCTGGAACTGCCCCAGTCGGTTCCTCGACGAACTGCCCAACTACGGGGTCGTTCGTTCGACGACGACGTCGATCGAGCGCTCGTTCGGGCCCGGATTCGACCGAGACTTCGAACCGGACGAGACGAGCGGATTGACCGGGGCGAAACAAGTGCCGCCCCCTCGCCCCGTCGAAGGTCGTTTCGTCGACCGCGATTTCTTCCACGATCAGCCAGACGAGTCGACTCTCGCCGACATGCGGCGCGGTTCGCGCGTACACCACGACCGATTTGGGGAGGGAAGGGTCTTGCGCGTCGTGGGCGCGGCCGAGCCAACTGTCGTTGTCGAATTCCCGGGCTGGGGAGAGAAGAAGATTCTCGCGCGATTCCTCAAGCTGGCGTGAGAGCGAAGAGGGATCTCAGAAACGGCCGGTGTATCCCACGATCAGCCGCCCCTCCAAGTCCACGCCGACACGGAGCTGCTGGAGTTCACGGGCGGCACTCCACGTCCGTGGCGGGAGCAGGTAGGGAAGCAGAGCGCCCCCCAGCCCCGCGAGACCAGCCGCCACCACGTGACCTGCTCTCTCCTCGGTGCTCGTCCGAAAAGGCTCCGATCCTAGGAACACGCCATTGACGACGGGAGCGGTAGCGCCCGCCAAGAGAGACAGCGACAGCGCGAGCGGCCACGAGGCACGCGAATCCCCTTCTCGCGGAGGCTCGCCTACCCAACCCATGGAACACTTGGGCAACGCGAGCCAACCGCCCCCTATCGTAGCCCCCCAAGCGAGGCCCACGGCGATGGGGCCGCTGTAGCGTACGATGGCTACGTTGCTGCCTTTGACTGCATCAACGCTGGTGAATTCAAACGACCCCGCATCGAGCGCGGCCAGACCGCCAAGGTACAGCCAGTCGGGCCGACTCGCTTGACCGCAGAGTTCCTTCTCTCGGGAATCGCGCGGGTAGATGTCTCCCGGTGCGGTGTGGGCTCCGGGAGCTACGAAGGACGGGGGAACGGGAGGCAGCGCATCCACGACGGTGGCGGGCAATGTAGCAAGCCCTAGCGACTGATGTTCGTTCGATCGCGGGGCTTGCGAAAGATGGCAGAATCGCGCGAGTCTGTGGGTCGCGCCATGCAGGTCCCCAAACACATATTCCGCGAGTACGACATCCGCGGCGTCGCGGATCGCGATCTGACCGACGAAGTTGCACGCTCCGTCGGTCGCGGGTTTGCGACCATGTTGGCGGCGGGCAGCAAGCCCGTGCGAGTCGCCGTCGGTCGCGACTGCCGCCTGTCGAGCGATCGTCTGTTCTCCGCGCTCGTCGACGGTCTCACGAGCGCGGGGGCGCACGTGGTCGACATCGGCGTCGGACCGACTCCGATGCTCTACGCATCCGTCCACATCCTCTCGACCGACGGGGCCGTGATGGTCACGGGGAGCCACAACCCGGGAGACGAGAACGGCTTCAAGTTGATGCGTGGCAAGGCGAGCTTTTTCGGAGGTGACATCCAAGCTCTGCGAAAGCTCATCGAGCAGCAAAGGTTCGCAACCGCGCGATCGTGTGGTTCGGTCGAACAAGTTGACGTCCGCGATCGCTACGTCGACATGGTCACCGGGGGCATTCGACTGGCGCGGACGGACGTGAAATTCGTCGTCGATGCAGGCAACGGGGCGGGCGGGCCGCTCGCGCTCCGATGCATGGACAAGCTCGGTCTGAGCGCTGATGCGCTGTACTGCGAAATGGATGGACGTTTCCCGAACCATCATCCGGACCCAACCATGCCCGCCAACCTGGCGGCGCTCATCGCGCGCATGAAGGAGATTGGCGCACGCGTCGGTCTCGCGTACGACGGGGATGCAGACCGGCTCGGCGCCGTCGACGCCAACGGAGAGATCATATGGGGCGACAAGCTCATGATCCTTTTTTCGCGCCAGCTGCTCGCCGAACATCCGGGGGCGGCGGTCATCGGCGAAGTCAAGTGCTCGCAGACACTCTACGATGACATCGCGCGGCACGGAGGAAGACCAATCTTGTGGAAGACAGGCCACTCCCTCATCAAGACGAAGATGAAGGAAGAGGGAGCCCTCCTGGCGGGCGAAATGAGCGGGCACCTGTTCTTTGCGGACCGATACTACGGATTCGATGACGCGATCTACGCGTCCCTACGGTTGCTCGAGATCCTGTCGCGCAGCACGGCCACCATTTCCGAGATGCTCTCCGACGTGCCGCAGACGCACTCGACGCCGGAAATTCGTCGGGATTGCGCCGACTCAATCAAGTTCGACGTCGTGGCAGCCGTACGCTCGCACTATCGCGCAGCAGGCCTTCCGGTCGTCGACATCGATGGCGCCAGGATCTCGTTCGGCACCGAGCGCGAGCCTGCCTGGGGTCTCGTCCGGGCGTCGAACACGGGCCCGATCCTCGTCATGCGATTCGAAGCGCCGAGCGCCGATCGGGTCGAGGCGATACGAACCGACGTCGAGAAGGTGGTCGCGGATGCTCAGGCCCGCTTCGGTCGAAACTGACCGAACCACCGATATCACCGGTACCCAACCGGCTGGATCGTGGGCGTGTCATCACCAAAGATAGCACGCGTCTGGACCATCGAATCGGTCCTGGCATGGGCCACCGATGACTTCCGTTCGCGCGACTTGGACACTCCCCGACTCGACGCCGAGCTCTTGCTCGTCCATGCCCTGTCCGCGTCCCGTGTGGAACTCATCATCGACTCCAAGCGCCCACTCACGGCGGCTGAACTCGGGCGCTTCCGAACTCTCGTCCAACGTCGACGCACACACGAACCGATTGCGTACATTCTCGGTTCCAGGGAGTTTTACGGGAGAGACTTTCGGGTCGATCGCCGCGTCCTCATCCCGAGGCCCGACACCGAAGCGCTGGTCGAGGTCGCGCTCGCTCGCACGCGGGCTCTGTCCCTCTCGATGACCGCTCTCGACCTCTGCACCGGCAGCGGGTGCGTAGCCATCACCCTTGCGCGTGAGCGCCCTACCACCAGCGTCTTCGCGACCGACCTCAGCGACGACGCCATTTCGGTCGCTCGCGACAATGCGCTCCGACTCGGCGCGTACAACATCGCGTTTCGAGTCGGTGACCTATTCGCCGCCATCGACGGCTCGCAGCGCTTCGATCTTGTGACCGCCAACCCGCCCTACATCGGATCGGACGAGATCGACTCGCTCGCGGCGGACGTGCGAGATCACGAACCACGCCGAGCGCTTGACGGCGGCGAACGAGGGCTGGTGCTGCTTCAGAAGATCGTGACGGGCGCGCCTGCGCATCTGGCCGACGGAGGCGTGCTCGCGGTCGAGGTGGCCGCTGGCCAAGCGTCGAGCGTTTGCGACTTCTTTCGAATAGCCGGGCTGTCGGACATCGAGGTGGGACGCGACTACGGGCGAGTCGAGCGCGTCGTGAGCGGCGTGCTACGGAGAGCCGAAGTCTGACCGATGTTCGTCCTCGTGTGGAACGCCATCACGCTTGCGTGCCTCTACTGCGTCGGCGCGTGGGCTGTCTCGGCGTGGCCCGCATTGCATCGCCGGAGGACATTGACGATCTGGGCGATCGCCGGCATCTGGACGACGCCGACCCTGACTCACTTCGTGGCATTTCGCTGGCACGCGATGGCGATACCCGCCATGGTGGCCACGATGACGGTCATCGCGCTGGCCATGACGGGTCCAGGCCTCGGCCTGGTGTGCCTCGTTTCGTGGCTCCTTCGTCGTCATTCGCGCACGTCACATCGACGAGGGGGGCGCTTGGCCGCCCCCCTCGAGCTCCCCCATCGACCTGAGGGGCGCTCGGCCGCCCCCCTCGAGCTCCCCCATCGACCTGAGGGGCGCTTCGCCGCCCCCCTCGAGCTCCCCCATCGACCTGAGGGGCGCTCGGCTGCCCCCCTCGAGCTCCCCCCGAGTGACGATGGCGCTTGGGTCATGACGCGAAGACAGTGGATCGAAGCGACGTCGGGATTGATTCTGTTCGGCGGAACGACGGCAACGCTCGGCTGGGGATTCGTTCGCGGTCGGCATGCCTTCGAGACAATCGAGATTGCCGTTCCTATCGTCGGTCTTCCGAGGACTCTCGATGGATACGTCATCGCGCAAATCAGCGACATCCACGCGGGCTCGTTCGTCGGAGAGTCGGAACTCGCCGAGGGGTTCGCGCTGGTGCGCAGGGCGCGAGCCGACCTCATTGTGGTCACCGGAGACTTGGTGGACTTGGACCCGGGATTTGCTCCGCTGGTTGCGCGCCGCCTCGCTGACCTGCGAGCGCGCGACGGGGTCGTGGTCGCTCTCGGCAATCACGACTACTACGCCGGACGTGACCAGGTATTGGCCGCTCTCGAGCGCGCCGGCGTCGACGCACTCGTCGATCGGGGACGCGTGATTCGTCCCGGAGACACCGGCGGGTTTGCGCTCCTCGGAGTCGATGACCTGGCGTCTCCTCGCTGGGGCGGGAGCGGTCCGAATCTCGATCGCGCACTGTCGACGATACCGCCCCATCTGCCCCGAGTCTTGCTGTCGCACCAACCTCAATCGATCGACGCGTGGGCCGGACGTATCGACCTGCAGCTCAGCGGCCACACGCACGGCGGTCAGATCAACCCGGGCTTCCGTCCCGCGGATCTGATCTTTCCGTACGTGGCTGGCACATACAGGGTCTCGGAAACGACCCTCTACGTGAACCGAGGATTCGGAACCGTCGGCCCTCCAGCACGTGTCATGGCTCCTCCGGAGGTGACTCGAATCGTGCTGGTCGCGGCATGAAACGAAGATGTGGTAGACCATCGCCCGGAGTGATTGCGACGCTCTTCGATTTCGACGGAGTTCTCGTCGACAGTGAGCCGATTCATCTTGCGGCGTTCAACGACGTGCTCCGACCATTGGGCCGGACGATCGATTCACGAATCTACGTCGAACGTTATCTGAGCCTCGATGATGCCGGCGTGTTCCGGGCCGTGTTGGGGAGTCCAGCCCAGCCGATTCCCGACACTGCGCTCGCGCGGTTGATCGAGACGAAGAGCACGCGCGTGATGACCCGCCTGGCCGATCACGTGCCCGCGTATGCCGGGGCGTCGGAACTCGTCGTGCGCCGAGCCACTCGTGGCCCCGTGGGGATTGTCTCCGGAGCCCTCGGTCGCGAAGTCGAATTCGCCCTCGAGCAGATGGGACTCCGCAACGTCGTCGGTTTCATCGTCAGCGCGGAGTCGACCGCCGTATCGAAGCCGGACCCTGCGCCCTACCGAGCCGCGATCGAGGAGCTCCGCCGCCGCGACCACCACGGAGATGTCATCGCCATCGAAGATTCGATTGGAGGCATCCGTTCGGCCAAAGGAGCGGGGCTGCGCTGCGTCGCAGTTGCCCACACCTACGAGCCGAGCGCGCTGTCGGGCGCCGGTGCCGACGCTGTCGCTCCGGACCTCGCTACGCTTTCCGATGCGTGGATCGAGAACGGCCCGTGACGGCGACTTCAGCTCTGCTTCTCAGTGTCGCGACGACGCTGGCCTCAGCGGCCCCGGGCGGCGACGCATGGGCGCGCACCGATATCGGCGGCGTCCGTGGCATCACTATCGGCCCGATCGAAAACGCTTACCACCCAGGTATCGGCTACGGTTCCCCGGCATTCGACCGTGCGCTCGTCGAAGCCCAGATGGCAGGAGCCACCTGGGTGGCCATCACGCCGTTCGGGCGCGTCGCCAACCTAACTTCGACGGCGATCGACCTGACCTTCGAGGTCCCGTTCGAACGCAATCGAATCGACGTCCTCCGGGCTATCGACATGGCCCACGCCCGAGGACTCCGCGTGATGCTCGTTCCCCATCTATGGGTCGAGAGCGGCCAGTGGCGCGGCGACATCGACCCGGGCTCGACCGAAGCATGGGCTCGGTGGGCCGACAGCTACTCCAGATTTCTCGGGACGTGGGCCCGCCTTGCAGAGATCGCTCGAGCGGAGATGCTTTCGGTCGGCGTGGAACTCACCTCTTGGGTGACCTCCGGGCACGCTCCCACCTTCCAGCGGGTCGTCCGCGATATCCGGAGCATCTACCACGGCCTTCTCACGTACTCCGCGAATTGGGACGACGTCGAAAAGACGACTATCCTCTCCGACCTCGACGTCATCGGAATCAATGCATTCTACCCTCTGGCCGATCGACCCGGAGCCCAACTCCCAGCCCTCGCCGCGCGCGCTCGCGCGATCCGAGACAAGCTGCACAGATTCGCGGAGATGTGGAGGCGCCCCGTGCTCTTCACGGAAATGGGCTATACGACACGGCACGATCCTGCACTTCGCCCATGGGAGTGGCCCGACTCGATGAACGATGTTTCTGTCGACGAACGGGCTCAGGCCGATGCGTATCGCGCACTGCTGGCGCCGATGCTAGAGGAGCTAGACTTCGCCGGCTTTTTTGTCTGGCGCGTCTATGCGGATCCGAACGACGTGTCGCAGGAGGCACCTTGGGGCTTCTCCCCACGCGGCAAGGAGGCAGAGCTCGTCCTTCGAGACGCCTTCGCAGCGCATTGGGCGAGCGACGTTCCAGCGCTGGGCGCTTGGGGACGCGCTGCACACACGCCTGGGTTCCTTCCATAACTTGGCCCAATCGAGGCACCCGTCGTAACGTCGCGGCCCTCGATGGGTCCCGCCCTCCGCGTGCTCCTCCCCGTGGTCGCCCTAGGCGTCGGCACGTGGGTGGGGCTCGGCCGACCTGACGGACGCACCACGCTCGCTGCGACATCTCGCGCCGTAGGGTCGGTACGCGTACCCCGGCTGCCGGAGGCACCGAGTTGGCCGTCGTGGGTATCGACTCCGCCCTTCGCAAGATCATCCGAGGACGACGGAGGCGCAGAGACGGCCAATTCCTGGCCCCGACTCAATCCGGAAGACCGCACGGAAACGGCGTGGCTTCTGGCCGAGGGGCCCTCACACCCTGCCGGAGACGGGCGCCGTCTCGTGACGTTCACGTTCGACGACGGGCCGTTTCCCGAGACGATCGAACCGCTCCTTCGGATTCTCGAACGACACCATGTAGTCGCCACGTTCTTTCTCATCGGCCGATACCTCGAAGGACCCACGGCTCACGCCGAGGAGGCCCGACGCTGCGCCAAGCAAATCGTCGAGGCCGGTCACTACGTCGGCAATCACGCTCTCGATCACAAACTGCTGACAGTCCTTCCCCACGCGGCGGCGATCGAACAGATCGACCAGTCCGCGGCGGCGATCGCGCAGGCGACCGGGCAACGCGTCTTCCTTTTTCGCCCGCCTTATGGGGCGACCGACCCTTGGCTCGAAGGAGTCATGCGCGAGCGACAGCTCGAACTTGTCCTCTGGAGCGTCGACGCCGAAGACATGAAGCGCAGTGATCCCGGTGAGATTGCCACATCCATCGAGCAGCAGCTCGAGTATGAGCACGGCGGAGTGGTGCTCTTGCACGACGTCCACTGGCCGTCGGTCAAGGCTGTCGAGCGCGTGCTGCGTTGGCTCGAACAGAACCGCTGGGATGCAGAGCGCCCGGACCGCACTGGCTGGGAAGTCGTCGATCTTCCCACGTACTTGCGAGCGACCGCCGAATCCCCGCAACCGTTTGCGTCACGCGATGCGCTCGAAAGCTCTCGCCACGACGCAGGAGCCCACAAGAATGCCGTGGCGTCGCTGTCTCACATCAAGCCGATGGAGTAGTCGGTAGTCGAGTGCGCCGCCGATTGATCTTGCTCCCGGACTTCAGTCCGGGGGAAGACGGCGCGCTCGGACGACCGGCGTGGGAGCCTCGACGACCGCATTCGGCGGTACCGACCGGGTGACGACGCACCCCGGCATCACCTTCGAACCGCGCCCGATCGTGATGGGGCCAAGAATCACGGCACCCACTCCGATCACGGCGCCTTGCTCGACCGTAGGCGCGCCAACCTCCCTCGTATCCGGATGGCGTCCCTCCCCGAGCGTACAGTGCTGAAACAGGATGACATCACGTCCGACGCGCGCGGACCGGCTGATCGCCATGCCCATCCCGTGGACCACCATGACGCCAGGTTCGAGGTCGGCGTCCCAATGGATGTCGGAACCGTAAATGTGTCGAATGAGACGCGATGTCACGCGGGCAGGCACTTTCGCGTCGATCTCCGACAGAAATCGCATCACGCGATACGCGCCCATGACCTGCAGTCCGACTTTGTCGACGAGGTCTCTCGCGAGGGGCGCACCGCTCGGATTCCCGCCGTACCTCTCTTGAAAGGTTTGGAGGACGCGCTGATCAGCTCGGAGCGCCGCGACGACGGCAGATGCGGCGGAACGTATTTTCGACAAGGTGAGCACTTGAAGAACATAGTAGGCAAAGCATTCCGAGCCGGCTACGTGGACACGGTAGGCGCGCTGCGCCGGAGCTGCCGAGGGCGGTCCCATGCTATAGACGAGCAAGGTGGGCTGGTCAGCCCCGGAGCGTCGCTGCGCCAAGGGGCGCCCCGAAGCAAGCGAGAAGTCGATGAACAGCGGGAGACCCGAGGGGCTGACGGATCAGGCGGTGGACACGGGCGAAGATTCTGGAGGAGGTCTCGATCTTGCGACGATCTTGCACCTCGTCAGATTCTTCTTCGCGGCTCCACGACGTCACCCCTTCTTGGGTTCCCTGACGGCCGTCTTCATCACATCGGTCGCGATCGCCGCAGCGGTACTGCTTCCTCGCACGTACTCGGTCGACATGCGAGTCGTCGCACGTCGAAATCCGCTCCTCGTTCAGCCGGGTACGCCTCCGGGCGACTTGGTCGCGGGTGCCCCTGACATCGTTCTCAAGCGCGACAATCTGGTGGCCGTGGTTCGAGATCTGGATTTGGTCTCGCGATGGGATGCTGGACGCTCCGCGACCCTCCGCTTCAAGGACTCTGTCATGCGCCATCTCTCTGGCGGATCTCCGCCAACCGCCGAGCAGAAGGCACGCATGCTCGTAGCCATCCTCGAGCAACACACGTTCGTGTCCGTCGACGTCTCCTCGAGTTCGATGACTCTGGGTGTGGACTGGCCGAATCCAAAGGACGCCTACGACATCGTGAATGCCCTGTATGGCACGTTCCTCGATTCGCGATACGACGCGGAAGTTTCGATGTATGCCGAACAGCTCAAGGTGCTCGACCAAAAGAAGGAGGCCGCGGCAGGCGACGTGGATTCAGCGCTCGCTGAACTCACCAAGCTCGAACAGGTTCGACAGAAGGACCTCGAGGCCGCGGCGGACGTTCCCGGGAGCTCCATCGATGGAGGTGCGCCAGTGGCTCCCCACGCTTCGATGTCTCCCGCGCACCCGGTCGCCAGGCCGGGTGCAGCCGCCGCGAATCCGGACCTCGACACGGCTCAGACACTCGCAGAAGTTCGAACGAAGATCAGAAATTCCGAAGCGGAGCAAACCCGCCGAGCGGCCGAGGCCGATGCACAGCTCGCCGACGCCCGCGCGGCCCTCGGACCTCTGCACCCTACCTTGGTCGCGCTCACGCGCAAAGCGGAAGCGGCCCGCGAAATTCCTCCTGATCTCGTCGCCCTCCGCGCTCAGGAAAAGCAACTCGTTCAGCGGCTTGCGGAGGCAGCGACGCCGGCTCCGAGCCCGGCTCCACCGCCCGCATGGACGGCGCCTGGAGGCGCGGCCGCTCCGGCCCCTACGTTAGCGCCCGCTGTTCGCATGGCGACCGATCTGCACGACATCCTGACGAATCACGAAGATGCGCCGACAACTCTCGCAAGAGCGACGCTTGCCTCGGCGTCTCAGCAGTACAATACGCTCCTGGGGCGCGCGCAGGCGAGCAAAGTGGAGCTCGACGTGGCTCGATCTTCCTTCAAGGAAGAGTACAACGTCGTGCGGCCCACGGAGCTTCCCGCGAAACCGCGTAAACCGAATGTCATGCTCATCGTGGTGGGGGGGATTGGGGCAGCATTATTTCTCTTTTTTGCGGTGCCGTTTGCTCGTGACTTGCTCGGTGGAGTCATCCTCGAACCGTGGCAAATCGAGTCGCGCCTCAAGCTTCCCGTTCTTGGCGAACTGTCGAGCGAGGGAGTCGGAGCGCTCGACCCCCGTAGCGACGACGGTCGCAATCTGTGAATTGGCAGAGGACGTCCCCTATCGAGGGATGTCTTCCGTAGCTCGGAGCGCACCGAGTATCCAATCGCCGACGGATCGAGTGTTCAACGCCCCGCCTACGTCGGGCGTGCATTGTTCCTCGGCAATCGCACGTGCCACGATGGCTTCGATCCACCGTTGCTCCTCGGGGTACCCGAGATACCCAAGCATTGTCGCGGTGGAGAGGACCGCAGCGAAAGGATTGGCGATCCCCCGGCCGGCGAGAGAGGGCGCCGAACCGTGGACAGGTTCGAACAGCGCAACGGGCCTTCGCGTGTGCGAGACGTCGCAGCAATGAGCAACCACCGGATGAAGGTTGGCGCTCGCGGCCATTCCCATCCCCCCTTGAAGGGCGGCCCCGAGATCCGTCACGATGTCGCCAAACAGGTTGCACGTCACGATGACCTGATATGCGCTCGGGTCTCGAACGAGATTGCAACAGAGCGCGTCCGCGTAAATATGCTCGGCTCGAATGTCGGAATACTCCTCCGCCACTTCGAAGAACACGCGATGCCAGAGCTCGTGTGCGTAGCGCATGGCATTGGACTTGTCTGCCATGTGGACTCGCGTCTTACGCTTCGCGCGTGCGTATTCGAACCCTGCTCTCACGAGGCGCTCGACGCCTTTCCGGGTGTTCACATCCTCCTCGATGGCGATCTCGTCGCGCGTCCCACGTTTGAAGTGTCCCCCCAACCCGGCGTATAGCCCCTCGGTGTTCTCACGGAACACGACGATGTCAACGTCGCGAGCCCCGCGGTTCCTGAGCGGGACAAGCGAGTCGTCGAGCGCTCGGATGGGGCGGACGTTGGCGTAGAGGTCCAGGCCGAAACGCAACCCGAAGAGGATGTCCCGTGCGTGCGCTCCGTCGGGAACACGGGGATCGCCCAGGGCGCCGAGCAAAACCGCGGACGCCTCCGCAGTGATTCGGGCGCGGACATCGTCCGGGAGGGTCGTTGCATCGTCAAGGTACCGCTGCGCGCCGAGGTCCAGGTCCCATAGATCGAGCGGAAGCCCATGTTCGTCTCGGAAGTACTCGAGGACCCGCCGCGCCTGGGCGACGACCTCGGGACCAATGCCGTCCCCGGCAAGGACTGCGATGAGCTCACGACCGGCCATGTCGCCGGTTCGTACCAGAATTCGACCTGCCCCGTGATGTTGCCCAACCGGCCGCACAGTGGTTTGCTCCGGCGTCAGTCATGTACGCCCACGTGCTCCGGCCCCTGTTGTTTCTGCTGCCACCCGCTGCTGCGCACGGGTTTGTCATGTGGGCTCTCGGCGCCGTGGAACACGCGGCCCCGATTCGTGCCCTGCTCCGTCACATGGTCGTTCCGCCCGCCGACGACAGGCTCGTCACCCACGTGATGGGCCTGACGTTCCCGTCCCCCATCGGTCTCGCAGCCGGCTTCGACAAGAACGCGCTGCGACCGCGGGCACTCGCTGCTCTCGGGTTCGGGCACATCGAGCTCGGAACCGTTACAGCGCAGCCTCAGGGAGCCAATCCGAAGCCAAATCTGTTTCGGTGTCCGGCGGATCACGTGCTCATCAACCGGCTCGGGTTCCCCAACGACGGCGCTGCACGCGTCGCCGAGCGCGTGCGTCGGGCGCGCCGGGCGGTCGGCGTACCGGTCGGAATCTCGATAGGAAAATCGAGGCCAGTGCCGGTTTCGGACCTCGACGCGGTCATAGCGGACTACCTGACGTCGTTCGATGCCGCGCGAGGCGCTGCGGATTTCGTCGTTGTCAACGTTTCCTCGCCCAATACGTCAGGCCTCCGATCCATGCAATCGCGGGACCATGCACGCGCGCTTCTCGGCGCCCTTGCCGAGCGGGCGGATCGACGCACTCCCCTTCTTGTCAAGATCGCTCCGGATCTCGACGATAGCGAACTCGAGTCTCTCCTGGAGGTCGTGGAACAGTCGAAGTTTGACGGGGTCGTGGCCACGAACACGACAACTCAGCGCCCCGAGAATCTGATCACGCCAAAGCCGCGCGTCACGGCGATCGGAGCGGGTGGCCTGAGTGGTCCGCCCCTTCGCGCGCGCGCCATCTCGGTCGTCCGACGCGCGCGTGCGCGTTTGGGGCGCGACGCCGTGATCGTCGGAGTCGGAGGCGTCGAGCGACCGCAGGATGCGACGGCGTTTCTGCGCGCCGGAGCCAATCTGGTCCAGATGTATACGGGCTTCGTCTACGAGGGTCCGCTCGCCGCCTTGCGAATGGTCCGTGGTCTCGCCTCGACCCTGGAGCGCGAACAAGTCCGCTCGGTATCCGAGCTTGTGTCGACGGAATAGTCCCCTGCCCCCAAGTTGCATCAACCGACGAACGTATCGCGCAGAACACCGGTCTGCCGGAGGCCCTCGAACAGGACGATCCCGACGGCATTGGCCAGATTGAGCGACCGAACGGGACCGAGCGTTGGAATCGTACGAACACGACCTGGGAAACGTGCGAGGAGCTCCTCGGATAGTCCAATGCTTTCCTTGCCAAACACGAGAGCGTCCCCCGGTTCATAGCCCGCGTCGAGGTAATTCCCGGCCACGCCTGCGCTGAACAGATGGACGTTGCCCTTAGGGGATTCGGCTCGGAACGAGTCGACGAAGTGGTCGAAGCTACCGTGGGTACGAACGTCCACGAGGTGCCAGTAGTCCACGCCCGCACGGCGCACGCTGTGCTCATCAATGCGAAAACCGAGAGGGCCGACGAGATGCAGGGGCGACGCGCTCGCAGCGCAAAGGCGGGCGACGTTCCCGGTGTTCGGCGGGATCTCTGGCTCGACGAGGACGACGTGAAATGGAGGCGACACGGGACGAGCGCGAAGCCTCGGCGTGGAAGAAGTACTATAGGGCACGACGCGTCTCGAAATTGGTGCCGAGGGACGAAAACATTGGACCGATCTACTAAGACCGCGAGTTTCCTCCTAGGCCTGGCGGGGCTCGGAGGCTTCGCTTGCGTGCGAGATTCAATGGGACTTGTCGGCCTTTCGCCACCCCCGACGACTCCACCGACCGATGCCGCACCTGGCGTCGCCGCGCCCCCTGCGCCGATGGATAGGCTCCACCCCATGTTGCAGGCGATCGCGAGTGCTCGGCCGTCATCAGGCCACGGTGGCAGGTTCGACGCAGACATCTATGCGAACGACACGGCCCGCCAGGCGTGGTCCGCCCACGACGACATGCCGGACGGGGCGATCCTGGCGGAGGAGCTGTTCGAGCGACGAGGTCCCGGCAGCCGCGCTCTCGGACTCTTCGTCATGACGAAGCAGGACGGCAAGTGGCAGTTCTCCATCGAGAAAGGTTCGGAGGCCACGTCCAACACCGCGCTGTGCGTCTCGTGCCATCGGGAAGCGCCCCGCGACGACGTGTTCTTCGTCGCGTCCATCATGGGAGACGGCGCGCCCCATGCAGCCTCGCTTCCGGGCGACGCAGACTCGAATTCTTCGAGCGATTCAGTGCAGGGTCTCACCACTGGAAGTCCCGGAACGCACGCGAATGTCGTCGATGCGTCCCCCGAAGCGCGCACAGACAGCGAGGGCGGCCAGTGACAGCACGAGGGTCGCGTACGGCCCCCACTCGAACGAGAATCGAAGGGGAACGAGGCGCGAGCCATGAGGCGGATTGAACAAGATAAGGGCGGCGGTCGTCCCTGGAATGGCCGACAGGAATGCAATGGCCACGCGGGCGCTTCTCATTTGCACGATGCTTCGGCGACTGAGAACGATCGGCGCCAGCACGAACCAAGCGCACGGCGCCGCCCACGGCCATCCGAGACGGCGCGCCAGCGCTAGACCCGAATACGTGTCGATGTCCGGCACCGTCACGTGAATCCATGGGACGAAGAACACGACGAGACCCAACACGAGCAGTGTGGCGAGCAATCCGCGTCCACGGGACATACTCCAGAGGGGCAATGGCTCGTATTCGGGGGGATCGCTTAGGTCTTCGTCGATGGGCGCGTCCTTCGTCCGGGGGATCTTCGCCAGGGCGACGAGGCGCATTCCACACACTGGACACGTAGCGCGCTCTCCGCGCTCGAACATCTCACGACAAAACGGGCAAGCGAGAAGGGCCACTTCGCCATTATACAGCCCGAGCCGTCAGGCTCGGCGCAGTCCAACGCAAGACGGAGGCGCGCTGGACCTAGTGCGCTATTCTAGCTTTCTGATGGAACGACCCCGCCGCCTAGACCCGTCTGCTCTCGAAGCCTGGTGCGATGCACATCCCGGTTGGGAACTCCACGGCACCGATGCGCTCGTTCGAACGTTCGCCTTGGCCGACTTCGCAAGCGCGCTGGCGTTCGTCGTTCGCATCGGCTGCCACGCCGAAAAGCGCGATCATCACCCTGACATCGAGCTTGGATGGGGGCGCGCGCGCGTGAGATGGTCGACTCACGACGCCGGCGGCATCACCTCGCTCGACCTTGAACTTGCCGAGCTAACCGACATGCTGGCGGGATGAGCGACCTCGATAGCCAAACCAAACTGGCAGAAGCACGGGCGCACCTTCTTGAAACGATCGAGTCCATTGTCGGTCCCGGGCCGCTCCCTCGCTTCGAAGAGGCGCTCACGCATCCGAGTTTCGCCAATGAGTTCGATGTGCCCGACAATCAGCGGCTCGAATTCCTCGGTGATGCGGTGCTCGGCCTATGCGTCGCCGAGACCCTCATCGGATTGAACCCCGATGCCGACGAGGGCAAGCTCACACGGATGCGCGCGGCCCTGGTCAACGGACAGGCGCTCGCAGAGTGGGCGCGTCGTTTCGAGATCGGTGCGTGCCTATCGTTTGGCAAGGGAGCAAGACTGAGCAGCGAGCGAGAGCGCACCAATGTGCTCGCGGACGCGACAGAAGCTCTCTTGGCTGTCGTCTACCAGGAGCGAGGGCTCGACGGCGCTCGCGCGCTCGTTGCCGACATGATCCGAGAGTCGCTCACTCGAAGCGATCGCCTCGAGGCGCGCGATCCCAAGAGCGAGCTCCAGGAGCGCGTGCAGGCGGCCGGTCGGCCTGCCCCAACGTACCGAATCGTCGAAACACGCGGGCTTCCCCACGACCCCATCTTCGTCGTCGAGGTTGTCATTGAAGGCGCCACCGCGCGCGGTGAAGGAACGAGCAAACGGATGGCTGAGCGAGCAGCAGCAGAAGTCGCGCTCGTCGAGATGAGTGACGATCCGAACAGCCGAGCTTAGCAGGCCATCTTCTAGGGCTGAGCGGTTTCAGACAGCGCCAGCGCGTCGAGCAGGGCAGCGTTCTCGTCGCGCAGTTTGGTCGATCGAAGCGAGGCAATCAACTCGTCGGTGCGGGTCTTCAGATTCGCTGCCCATACGGCATCACGGATCGTCGGCGCCGCGTCCTCGAGGGCACGCCGAACCGCTGGGACAGATCCTCGGCGCCAAACGACGGCCCAGTACTCGTCCTCGCGCACCGGCTGTGGAACGAACTCCCCATCGTGGACAGCCGCGGCCGCCCGCACGACCTCATGCGCCACGCGCAACCCAGGCTCCGTCGAAAGACCGTCGAGCGTGAGGAAGCCCAGATTCCCGGAGCGCAGTCGCGTGGCCTTGTCGAGACTGTGGTCGCGCGCGAGCTCCGCGAATTTCGGCACTGTCGGCGTGCTCATCGCGGATCCAAGAACCGAGTTGGCCTCCTCGACCGACTTGCACAGGATCCGCCATATCTGAATGCGCTCGGGCGCGTCGAAACGGTCGATGTGGGCCCGATAGTACTCGGCCACTTGCTGTGGCAACGTGGCCGAAGGGGGCCCGAGCGCTTCGCGAAGGGCCCGTACCGTAGCGCCTGACAGTGCGCGGTCGATCGCAACCACGACGGCTGGATCCGATTCGAGATGGCGCGAGCGAGCGGCCTCGAGCAGGAGCATCTCGCGGATCGCAACGTCGTGGAGGAAACCGCGGCGCACGGCATCCTCGGTCTCGCCAAAACTCGCGCGCTGAGCAGGAACTAGCGCTTCGATTCGATCCTCGAGCTCGCCCACTGTAATCGCTTCCCTTGAGCCGACGCGCGCCACCACCCGAGCCCGACGCACACGATCCGTCGCATCGTCCTTCGGCGAACCGGGCGGCGACGCCACCGCGACCGCGGACAGGAGAAGGAATGCGGCGACGCGCGGAGAGACTAGGGCTTGACCGAGCACCTCTACGACCGGTCGGCGACCTTAGCGACGCCCGCCGCAAGTGTCAAAACCGACTCCCCTTACTTACTTCGAGCACACGTTCGTCGCGACGGTCGCCACGACAACAATGACCCAAAGAGGCCACGCGCGAACGACGAACCCTCGGAGATCGGCCCCAAACTCATTGACGGTCGCCCTCGCCACGGTCCCGCGCCCGAGAACGCGCTCTTGCTCCCGCACGATCTCGCCCCGCTCGCTGTCGTCCATGGGGTCGTATCCGACGCGCCACCCTTCGTGGTGCCTCAGCTCGTGATCGATGGTTTCCTCGAGCTCCGAATCCCAGTCGAAACCTCCGTCTTCCATGGCCGCCGACCGGAATGTCCGATGATAGACGGTGACTTCGCCGGCTCCGACCGGCGAGGACGGATCTCCATCCGGGGGCATATAGGCTCCGAGAAGCGGCTCCCCACCTTCGTCGCAGGCAGCGACGCCCTCCTCGACGACAAGCCGGACCTCATCGGCCAGAGGACCGGCGATCTCCACGAACAGCAACTCCGCACGGCGCGCGAACTCTTCGAAGTCCGGACATTGCTGAACCCCCGCGGGTCGCCCGCAAGCGCCCGGCGCGAACTCGCGCTCGAACGGAGCATCGACGTCGTTGCGAGCTCCACACTGCGAACAGACGACCACGGCGCCCAGACGGAGCGGATAGTGAGCGCGGAGAAACAGCTCGCACACACGGTCCCACGGCGCGTCGGAACACCGTGCGAGAACTTCGGCAATTCGCGCGGCGTCGCTCTCGCTTCCGAGCGAGCCAATCCCCATGGCGCGCACGAGATGTTCGGAGATGACGAGGGTGCGACGGCGAAGTGCACGGTGGAGCGGAAGCGCCATCTCCACGGTCAGCGGACGCAATTGCACGTCCTCGGCCAGTCGTCCGTCCTGCAAGGCAACCGGCGGGATTCGATGGCGAACCGACAGATCGAGAAGGACGTCGAGCTCTGGATCCCGCAATTCTCCGTCGAGGAAAGGACCGAGGGGCAACCCCTCGCACGGCGTGATCGACGTCACCCGACCGCAGTTGCGGCAGGCGATCTCGACGGGTTCTTCGTAGAGCCAGCCTCTCCGCGTGCAGATCGCACGAAGGGCGTGAAAGTCCGAGAGCGCGAGCGACCTCACGTCGAACGGAGCACCGTCCCCTCGCAGGACGAGGTCCCCCGTGGACACGAGCTCTACCAACTCCGAGAAGAGCGGCGCGGCGCGACGGCGCTTGCGCGCGAGAAGCCCCGGACGCGCCTCGAGAGACACGACTCGGTGGCTCGGGAGCTCGACGCGGAAGGGAGCTTCTGAAGGTTTCATGGGAGCAGAAACTTTACCGGGTGCGGCGCTTCTGTTTCCATATCGCGCGTGGGGTCTGCTGTCGTCACCGGTGCAGGAAGCGGTATTGGGCGTGCCATCGCCGTGGGCTTGGCGCGGCGTGGGCTCGATGTTTCCCTCTGGGGAAGGACGGAGTCTTCCCTGTGCGAGACCGCTGCGACCGTGGGCGGCGCCGGGGTGCGCTCGTCAATCGTGTTGGTCGACGTCTCGGACGAAAGCCAAGTCCGGCGAGCCACCGACGCCGTTCTCACTGGGTTCGGCACCCCGTCGGTCGTCGTCAATAACGCCGGCATCGCAGGTCAGAAGGCCGCGATTGAGGAGACGGACGAGGCCAGCTGGGACGCCGTGATGGCGGTGAACCTCAAAGGCGTTTTCCTCGTCACGCGCGCGTGGCTCGGACCCATGCGCGGTCGAGGTCGCGGAAGATTCGTGACGGTCGCGAGCATCTCGGCGACGCTCGGAAGCCCTGGGCTTGCGGCGTATTGTGCGTCCAAGTGGGGCGCCGTCGGCTTCACCAAGTCGCTCGCAGAAGAACTCCGTGGATCGGGCCTGCAGGCGTTTTCTGTCCTTCCAGGATCGGTGGACACTCCCATGGCCAAGGTTGGCGGCTTCGCGCCTCGAATGTCGCCAGATGATGTGGCAGGCGTGGTCCTATTCGCCGCCCTCGACGCTCCCGACGCTATGAACGGCACCGCGATCGAGTGTTTCGGCTGATGGGAGGGCGCGGCGAGCGAACCGCTCGTGAGGCTCCGGCGGGATATCGAGGCCGTGAACGATCGCCTCGTGAATCACGTAAATCACGGGAGTGAGCGCCACGGCCACGACGAATTTGATGATGTACTCGCGTCCGATCTTGGCCCCAATGAAGTCGTAGCTCCAGCCCGCCGTGATTCGCCCGAACATGAGATTGATCGTGATTGTGTCGACAGCCTGGCTGAAGACTGTCGACCCAGTCGACCGCAGCCATAGATGCCGAGACGCGGTCATCGCCTTGAACAAACGGAATATATGGATGTCGAGGAACTGCCCGATGAGATAGGCGACCATCGACGCCACGAAGAGCTGCGCACTGCCGCCAAACACCTTGGCGAATTCCGCTTGCGTGTAATAGGTCGACGCATCGGCGGGAATTAGCGTCGTCACCTGAAGAAGGACCCAAGCCAAAAGGGCCATAAGGAAGCCGAGCATCGTCAAGAAGCGAGCGCCACGGCGACCGTAGAAGTCGTTGACGATGTCGGTGAGGAGAAACGTCACCGGAAACGGGATGATCCCAACCGAGATCGGACCGAACGGAGTTCGGATGATCTTGCCGCCGATGATATCGCCGAGCAGCAGGCACGAGACGAAGATGGCGCAGAGGTAGATGAAGAGCTTCTGCTGGTGGGTGAAACCCGCGACCGAGCGTGAGTCGGCGGGCTCGTGCGGGGCGGGGTGCGGCGCCATCTTCAAGAAGAGATGGTCCCCGCGGGTCAGGTCGGCAAGGGGCGGAGGGAAGACAGGAGCCGTCAACGGAAACGGAGGTCCGAGAAGAGAGGAGAGCCCGCGAGCGCGGAAGGGTGAAAAGGGAGCCCCCGGGTCCGGTCGCCTTCGTCGCGTCCGCCAATCTGCCTGCTCGCAAGGACCGTGTTCTCGACGCCCGTCCTCTCTCTGATGGTGTGACGGCGTCGGACTTGGCCGTCGCGCGTTAGACGCAACGACGCAACGCTACCGAAACCTGGACGGACCTTGTGAACCCGCATTGCTAGAGCGATACTCGCGCCGGTGATCAGCGCCACGCCGAACAAGGTGTTCGGTCCGTACGCGGTCGAGGCGACGCTCGGCGCCGGCGGAATGGGAGTGGTGTACCGCGCACGTGACACGCGCGATGGATCGCCTGTTGCGTTGAAGGCCCTGCGTTTGGCCCGTCCGTATCATCTGGCGGCGTTCCGACGTGAGGTGCACGTCCTCGCGCGCCTGCAACATCCCGCCATCGTGCGAATCGTCGATCACGGTCTGACCCGAGGGGTCCCCTGGTATGCGATGGATCTCGTGGAGGGCCAAACGTTCGCGCAGGCGTTCGAGCATTCAGGGATCGGGAGGCTGGGGAAGGTCGAGCCGGTCGCGCGGACGTTCATCTTGTCGCCGGTGAGCTCAGCCTTGCCGCCGGCCGAGGACCCCGAAGTGGAGTTCGTCGACGCGCGACCCCCGTATACCCCTCGCAGCACTCCGAGCGAGGGGCCTCGGTCGTGGCTCCATGACGTGCTCGACGTGACGCGCCAGATCTGCGGGGCGCTGGCATTCCTTCACGCGCACGGAATCATTCATCGAGACCTCAAGCCTGCAAACGTTCTGATTCGTGCCGACGGTACTCCCGTCCTCGTCGACTTCGGAATTGTCGCGCGCTTTGCCGGAGGTGGCCGTGAGGTGCTCGATTACGCCGAGGCCACCGCCGGCACGCGAGCCTATATGGCTCCCGAACAGCGCATCGGTCGCTTCGTAGACGCGAGAACCGATCTCTTCTCGCTTGGATGCATGCTCTACGAGTGCGTCACAGGCGAACTTCCGTACGGACAGTCCGGGCTCTCTGCATTCTCTCATGCCGAACCCCGTCCGCCGTCGGGATTGTCCGCGGACGTGCCCGCCGAGCTCGACACGCTCATCATGCGCCTGCTCGCCAAGAATGCGCGCGACCGCATCGGGTACGCGGACGACGTCGAAGCCATGCTCTCCCGCATCCTATCGCGCGCGGAGGCGTCGCGACCCTCGCGGCGGACGACCTATCTATATCGAGCGGAGTTTGCGTGTCGACAGGAGCCATTTCATCGCTTCGAGCAAGCGCTCGCAGGCGTCCTTTCCGGCAACCCCCTCAGAGGCCTTATCACGGGGGAGAGCGGAGTAGGCAAGACGCGCCTGGTGATGGAACTGATGGTCCGGGCGGCTGAGATGGGGATGACCGCAATCGCTGGTGGCGCCGAGCCGGTCGACAGCGAAGGCAAGAGCGGTGGGCTCGGGGCGCCATTGCACCCGCTGAGGGGGTTTCTAACGGCGGTGTTGGACGCGTGCCGTTCGTCAGGTCATGAACTGACCGAGCGACTGATGGGCGGCCGCGCAGCGGTGCTCGCCCCTTATGAGCCCGCACTGGCCCAGATATCCGGTGAGGGCATCGCTGCGGCGCCTGCGCTGTCGGCTGAAGCTGCACGCTCGGTTCTGTTTGCCTCGCTCAAGGGGCTGCTCGTTGAATTTGCGTTCGAGAGGCCTCTGCTTCTGGCCCTGGACGATCTCCAGTGGGCCGACGACCTCACTCTTGAATTCCTCGAATGGCTGGATCTGTCCGACGTGATGGCCCCGCTGGCGATCATCGGCGCCTTCCGCATCGAGGAAGCGATCGCGCGTCACCAGAACCTTGCTGCGGATCCAAGGGTCGTCCACGAATCGCTGGGCCGGTTCGATCGCGCTGGCGTCGAACAGATCGTCGGAGGCATGCTCGGGCTGCGGGCTCCGCCACAGGAGCTCGTGGACTTCGTCTACCGCCAGTCGTCGGGCAATCCTCTGTTCGTCGCCGAGTATTTGCGGGCGGCCATCGGCGATGGAATGCTCCTTCGCGATGGCGCCGGCCGCTGGGAGCTGCGGGCTGCGGGTGGATTGAATCGACTCGAGGAGATTGTCGCGGCGCCGCCATCCATGACGTTCCTCGTCGCGCAACGCCTGGATCGCCTCGACGATGTGTCGGCGCGCGCCCTCAACGCAGCGGCGGTGCTCGGTCGCGGCTTCGATGTAGATCTTGTGGCGCGGGCAGCCGATCTCGACGCCGTCGCCGTGCTCGACGCATACGGCGTCCTTCGTCAGCGCCAGATTCTCGAGGAGGACTCGACCGGCACCATCCACTTCGTCCACGACCTCCTTCGCAATATTGCGTACTCCGCCATCGATCCCGCGCGACTTCCCGAGTGCCACCGCCGCGCGGCCATTGCACTGGAAGAGCGCTACACCGGAAACGATCTGGACCCTTACCTCGGTCCAGTCGCGTATCACCTTGCGAAGGCTGGTGACTTCCGACGTGCTGCTGAGCTCTTCGAGCGAGCGGGAGACCGCTCGCGCCAACGCTTCGCGCACCAGGACGCCATCCGATTCTACCGACTCTCCATCGCGGAGTTGGAAAAAGCCAAAGGGCCCATGGAGGTTGGAGACCGCGCCCGGCTCGAGGAAGCCATCGGCGATCTGCTCATCCTGGTTGGCGACATCGATGAAGCTCGCCGAACGCTGTCCCTATCGCTTGAGCTTACGCCATCGGGTGACGGCACGGCTCGCGCTCGACGGGGACGGAAGGTTGCTACAGCGTGGGAACTCCAACACCACCATGTCAAAGCGTTGGAGCAGTTCGAAGCCGCGGAGCGCGAGCTTGGGCCGCTCGAGGAGGATTCTGAAGCGTCCGCGGCCGAATGGCACGAGTGGGTGCAGATTCAGGTCGACAAGGTCATCGACCTCTACTTCCTCGCTCGAACGGACGATATCCGTGCGCTTTTCGAACGAACGCGTCACCGGATCGAGCGGCACGCGACACCGATACAACGCGCCCGACTCTTTCTCGCGCTCGGGCAAGATTCGGTGCGACGCGACCGATACTTTGTTTCGGACGAGACGCTGGCTTACGCGCGAGCGTGTTTGCAGGCGGCCGAGCAGTGCGATGACATCCAAGAGCTCACGACGGCGCAGTTCTTTCACGGATTCATGCTCGTCCTGGCCGATTTCGTGCATCAGGCCGAGCCGGTGTTCGCCACTGCCGTGGCGGGCGCTGAGCGCGTCGGTGACGCTCCATTGCAATCGCGCGTGCTTGCGTACTACGCGCTTCTTCATCGCCGCTTGGGACGCGTCGAGGAAACGCGGAATACCGCGGAGCGCGCTCTCGCCATGGCCACCAGGAGCAACATGCTCGACTACATGGGCGTGGCGGAGGCGCACTTGGCATGGGTGGACTGGATCTGCGGTGACGACGAGGCGACTCAGCGTCACGCAGAAGCTGCACTATCTGCGTGGCGAAAATTACCGCCAGGTTACGTCTATCCGTTGCAATGGATGGCGCGTGTTCCCCTCGCGGCGGTCCTGACCAAGCGAGGGCGTTCGATCGAAGCGGTCGAGCAATGGTCGGCCCTGCTCGGGACGGGCCAAAATGTCTTCCCACAGCCGTTGCACGACGGTATTGTCGCCCTTGCGGCACGGGACACCGGAGACGAGGCCGCGCTCAGTCTTTCATCCGGACGGCTTCTGACTCTCGCGCAAGATCTGCGGTTTCTGTAGTTGTTCGATGTTGACTCAATGATCGCCATTGCGATCACGGTGTGGAGGGTCCTGGACATCGTTACACGAGGCGGTCAATGGCAGGCATGATCGGTCCAAGATGGCCTGCTGTGCGGCCCGCGGAAATGAGGACATATAAATGAACTCTGATATTAATTCCGGTACGCCAATCATACCGCGCGCAACTATCTACATGCGCAACCGTTACGAGTTGATACGGGGCGAAGGCATCGCCCGACAGTTTTTCCGAGGCAAGGAAAACCTGATTCGGCACACCATGAGCGCGCCCGGGGCTAGATGGTCGCTCATTGCTTCGGGGGGCGAGCGATCGTTCATCCATGGCGTCAAATTGCCGGAGCCATTCCCGAAGATGATGAACATATGGCGAATTGAGAACTGGGATACGCTCTACAAATCCATGTACACGTATGGAGACGCCGGGTGGTTCGACTCCCTCGTAAAGACCCTGCTTTCCGAGGATCAAGACCTCCTCGTCGACCTAGGCGCATACCCCACAACTCCTCGAGGCCCCTGGCCCGACGACCGGTCCGCGGATCGCGTATACTTGTACGAAGAAGTTCTCCTCAACCCGGACGCCACGGGGCACGCTTTTCTACGCAATTTTTGCTGGTTCGCGAGCCAGGTCGAGACCTATGGGTGGAGACTCACGTGGAATGCCCAGCAGATTACGTCGGCTCCGTCAGCCCTTTGCGCGCTCTGGAGTGTGCCTACGGTTGACAGGATGAATGACACCCTCGAGAGGATGGCGAACGAAACGCCCTACGCTCACCGCTACGCGAAAATGATGGGGCAAATCGCAACTCTCTCCCGACAAGTTCTTTGCCCGAGCTGGGTCGAACGACTCGACGACCGCATTCGAGCTGGACAGCCCGCCCCCATTGTCCCGTGACATCGAGTAGAATCCAAAAAAGGAATGAGACCCATGAACGACTTCCAAGCGCAGGTTGACGATCTCGCCCTCTTCTTTCGTGATGACGACGGAAGTCTGGGCATGCGATGGCTGACGCATTCGGTCTACACCGAGCCCCAGCTCGAGATGGATTCGACGAAACTTCCGGAGGGATGGGAAGGCTCGCTCGTTCGTGAAGTATCGCTCAAAGAGGGAGGCTCCTATCATATAGTCAACTTGAGCTGCTTGCTGGCCCCCGGCACTCGCTCCGCTTCCCGCGCTCACTCTCCTTTGGAGGCCAAGAGGATCGCTGAGTCGGTCAAACAGACGCCAGCCAATGGGGACATCGTGGTGATTCCCTTTGATCAGCCGAATATGCCGGTTACCCCCCACTTGATACCTCACGATCTTTTGCGTCATCTTCCTCCCATCGAGCGGAGCACTTCTTCCGATCTCGTGTTCATGGCGCTCGACGAGGGAGTAGTGCTCGCGAATCTACCTAAGATCGGCGATCTCAGAGGTTACACGTGTTATGTTCTCAGTCTCGTCGCGTTGCGGTCGGGGGCTCTCCCGGGCGTCGGCGACGACAACAGGGAAGTCGCGCGAAACACCTTGGCTGCACTCGGGAAAGCGAAGAGCTCGTCCCCGACTTCAGCTGATCCCAAATCCTGAACGGAATGCAGGAGGATCTCGCGCGGGGCGCCAAAGGGCACACCGTCGGCACTCATCGTCTCGTCTGCCCGGAAGAAACGCTTCGACGGATTCAGCCGAAGGCGCGATCGATGGGAATCACGCGCGTCGCAAATGTGTCGGGCCTCGATGTCATCGGCGTTCCGGTGGTGGCCGTGGTCCGGCCGAATGCCCGGTCTATCGCTGTCGCGCAAGGCAAAGGTCTCGACCTTGTCGCGGCGAAAGTGTCGGGGCTGATGGAGTCCATCGAGAACTACCATGCCGAGCGGGTGCGCCGACCTCTGGTCCTGGCAAGTCTGTCCGAGATCCGTCAACGAGGGCCCACCATCGACGTGGGCGCTCTGCCGCGCGTGGCTGGGAGCAGCTTCGACCCCGACGCTCGCTTGCTCTGGATCGACGGGCACGAAGTCATGTCGAGAGCTCCGACTTGGATTCCATTCGAGATCGTCCACGCTGACTACACGCTGCCTCTTCCAACCGGATGCGGCGCGTTTCTGATGAGCGACAGCGGCATTGCATCCGGCAACCACCCGCTCGAAGCGACGACGCACGCCGTTTGCGAACTGGTCGAGCGCGACGCCGTGACGCTATGGCATTTTCTCGGCGAAAGAGAGCGCCGCGCCACTCGCGTCGATCTGCAAACCGTAGACGATGACGCATGTCGGAGCGTCATCGAGCGCTTCGAACGAGCCGGCGTTCGCGCCGGCGTGTGGGACGTCACGAGCGACATCGGGCTGCCGACGTTCTTCTGCACGATCCTGGACGCCGCGCCGAGCCGCTGGAGGCCTCTGCCGCCCGCATCGGGATCGGGCTGTCACCCGGCGCGCGAGATTGCCCTGCTTCGCGCACTGACCGAGGCGGCACAGGTCCGACTCACCGTCATCGCCGGCAGCCGCGACGACCTTTCGATCGCGGCGTACGCGCGTGGCCGCGACGATCGCGTGGCAGCCGACACGCTCGCAGCGATCGACGATCCAGGGCGAGGTCGACCGTTCGATGCGACCCCGACCTACGCCTGCGATACGTTCGCCGGCGACATTGCGCGGGCTCTCAAGCTCCTGTCGGGAGCGGGCATCGCGCAGGTCGCGGTCGTTGACTTGGCCATCGCCGAGATTGGAATCGCGGTCGTACGAGTCGTCATTCCGGGTCTCGAGGGCAGTCACGAGGCACCCGGCTTCTTGGCTGGATCGCGCGTGCGGCGGAGGTTTGGTTGACAGTTCACGTGTTCATCGGGCCGACGCTCGCCGCCGAGGATGTTCGCCGGGAGATCGACGCGGTCGTGTCCGGCCCTGCGTCGTTCGGGGACGTGTACCGCGCTGCGTGCGCGCGACCCGTGGCAATCGCGATCGTGGATGGCTATTTCGAAAACGTCCCCGCCGTGTGGCACAAGGAGATTCTCTGGGCGATGTCGGAGGGAGTTCATGTCTTCGGCGCGAGCAGCATGGGAGCGCTTCGCGCGGCGGAGCTCGCCGATTTTGGGATGGTCGGCATTGGCTCCGTCTACGACGCATTCTCCAGCGGCGAGCTCGAGGACGATGACGAGGTCGCCGTCGTTCACGGGTCGGAGGCGGAGGGCTACCGACCGCTCTCCGACGCGATGGTCAACATACGGGCCACCTTGAAGGCCGCCGTCCGAGAGCACATTATCGATCCCGATAACGCGAGCGCCATCGTCAATATTGCGAAGAGGGATTTCTTCTACGCAGAGCGGACGTTCACGGCGGTGCTGCGGTCGGCAGCGGCGGCTGGCGTCGCTCCGCGAGAAGTCGATTCTCTCCGCAATTGGCTGCCGTCCGGGCGCGTGGATCAGAAGGCCGTCGACGCGCGCATGCTTCTCTCTCACCTGCGGACGTGGCTCGGGACCGCACCGCCTCCCAAGCGGGTCACGTACCGGTTCGAGCCGACGGACGCCTGGCACGAGGCGACCCGGCTCGCGCGCGCAAAAGATTCCGCATCCACCTCGAGCACGGTTGCGAGCGAAGCCCAAGGTGTGAGCGATGCCCTTGTCGAGGAGTTGCTCATTTCTGGCACGTATCCAGCCGTTCGCGACGCGGCAGCCGCGCGAGCGGCGGCCATCGACCTCGCTCGGCGCTCCGGCGTGCGACCCGATGCGATCGCCGTGCGCTCCGCACTCGAGGACATTCGCCGCACATTTGGACTCGGCGATCGCGAAGCGCTCGATCGATGGCTGAGTGCACAGCGCATCGACCACGCGGAGCTCGAGCGCTTTGCTCTCGACGAGGCCCGTCTCGCTTGGGCGAAGCCACTGGTCGACCAAGCAGCTCGGGGGGCCGTGGTCGATCATCTCCGTTCCACCGCCGACTATGGTCGCCTCGTCACGCGGGCGGAGGCCAAGGCGAAGCAGCGTGAGAACCTTGGAATTGCCCAGCCATCGCTCAGCGATGTCGGTCTCGACGAACCCGCGCTCTGGCGATGGTATTTCGAAGAGCGACTGGGGCGCTCGCTGCCCGACAATCTGGACGTTTTCGCCCGCGCCGCCGGATTCTCAGACAAGGACTCGATGCGAATCGCAGTCCTGCGCGAACGCTGGTACCTGGATCGCCAGGGCGATTGAGGCTCGTCGTCCGAAGCCCGTTTATTTCGCCACACGCCCAGCAGGACCCGGCAACCCTCCGCGCCGTGAGAGAACCGGGGGCCCCCCAGGGTCGCGACTCTCTCGCCTTCCGGAAGGACCCGGGGCAACGGGCACCACACCCCTCGAGACCATGCCGGGCAAGTCGCAGCGTTCCAGCCAGCGAGTCGCGGCGGCACAATTGCTGCTTCGTACTGCCACTCATGCAAACCAACCTCCAAGCGCGCATCGCGCACGTCGTCCCGGTTTCGCTCTTCGCCTGCGTACTTCTTTTCACCGCGAGCGCGCGGGCTGACGATGCCCCGCTCAATCTGTCGATCTCGGTCGAGCGCGTCGCGGGCGTTGCCTACGCCTCGTTCGCTCCCTCTGGAGCCGGCGGATCCATCACGGCGACGACCGTTGGCCTCGGCGGTCCCGCCATCAATCCGCTGGGATTACCGCGGGCGGGAGGCGATGTACTTCTGCCCATGGGTCTGACGCTCGGAGGTGCCGTGGGCTACGGCAACGTCTCTCTGTCGTCGAACCCCACCAATGGCTCCAGTACTTCGGTGAGTGGGGACGCGTGGTTGCTGTCGCCGCGGGTTGGCTATCTACTCCACCTCGCGCCCTTCTTGGATCTGTGGCCGCGAGCAGGCGTGACGTTTGGCGAGGTGAGCGCCTCCTTACCCACCTCGGTAACCAGTGCGACAATCTGCTCGAGCGGGGCCACTGGGTGCACGACCTCGACCACGACAAACGCGTCAGAGGGCGCGTCCCTCTTTGCGGTGTCGATCTCTCCGGAAGTCGTTGCTGTGGTCCGACTCACGCGGTCGTTCAACCTGCTCGGTGGCGTGTCATTGGACTACGTCTTTGCGACAAGCGGGTCGGCCGGCCCGGACGGCAATACCCAGAGCGTGAACACGGGCGGGACGTACTACGGTATTCAGGGCTGGCTCGGGCTCGGGGGATACGTGTTCTAGATACTGTCTTTTCGACGTATTGCTGCTTCACGACCACTAAGTGCCTGGGGGCGAGTCGGGCAACCTGGCCTCCGGGAGAGCTGGTACCATCGCGTCCGCATGCGCTCCCCATCGCTCGCCGCAGCCTTCGCCATCGTCGCCGCACTGTATCCCGCGTGCTCACCCGCCCCGGCACCTGTAAGTCCCGCAGGGAGCCGCGCAGCGTCCCCCTGCTCGGCCGCACCTGTGCCACCGACCCCCGCCGCCTCCACGGC
>Ga0326728_10006436_pt1 | contig 31609 bp, 24 predicted proteins | sample MB3enrmetagenome_FD_207602 | JGI IMG/M metagenome (GOLD analysis project Ga0326728, IMG submission 207602) | Lab enriched peat soil microbial communities from McLean, Ithaca, NY, United States - MB31MN | ecosystem: Environmental > Terrestrial > Soil > Wetlands > Peat | place: USA: New York...
AGGATCTTGCCTTTGACGGCAAGGTGGCGCCGCTGTTCTTCATTCAGCAGGATTCGTCTTTTCCCCAGCTTCTGCCGCAACACACGATTTTCAACCAGAAGGTATTCGATCACATCCTGCTGCCGACGATTGACCCAGCTAGCGAGAACCAGAAGCAATAACTGCCAGGGGTGCAAAAGTACCTTCACATTCTCCTCCGGAATTGCAGTGAGAATCTGCAGCATCCGGCAATACCGACTGCCTGTCAAGCCTCGTAGTGGACGCAACGGGCTTGCTCGGCAAGCGGTTCTATTTGCAAGCATTTACGGCACTGCTGAGTTTTTTCACCCTACGCGGTACTGCGATGGAAACAGAAGGGAATTCCCCTTCTTTTGATGATTGCGCTCTTCGTGATAATGGATAAGGCGGCGCCGTGCTGGGGAATACAGCTTCAATGAGGAATGGAGCCGGCAACCCTGTTGCACCGTTCCGTTCATCCACACGTTCTAGGACAGTTCGGGTAGTGCAACCGATCTTAAGTTGGTTAGTCGAAACCGGAATGTGGATATCCCAGCAGCTACGGTGGGTCACATCTCCAGGATGCGCGATACGTTCAATAACAGGTTTGCGGGCTAACAAATTATGCATTATTTCAGCCGCACTACGTTTTTTGTAATTTTGTTTTGACAGGTGCTTCGAATAACAATAAACTCTCCTTACGATCCTCTACAGGAGAGCCCATGACGCCGCAAAAGTCCGAAGTATTGCAAGGAACGCTGGATATGCTTGTATTAAAAACCCTGGGAACCATTGGCCCTATGCACGGATGGGGTGTAGCACGGCGAATTCAGCAGGTATCTGATAATGTCCTTCAGTTGACCCAGGGTACGATCTATCCGGCGCTTCTTCGTCTGGAACAGCGAAGATGGATTTCCGCACAATGGGGTACGTCGGAAAACAACCGGAAAGCACGATTCTATTCCCTTACAAGTGCAGGCCGAAAGCAATTGCGTCGAGAGACGGAGAACTGGGAACACATGATGGCGATCATCAATCGCGTCCTAGAAAACTCATAGACGGAGAAAAGCAATGCTGGCCTCGATTCGACTGTTTCTGTGGCGCCTTATCAATCTTTTCCGCCACGACAGATGGGACAGATCGCTAAATAATGAGCTCGAATTTCATCTGGAAATGGAGATTGCTGAATACCAAAAGCAGGGGTTGAGTTCCGTGGAAGCGCGGAGGCGCGCTATCATTGCACTTGGTGGCCTAGACCAGACCATAGAAATGTATCGTGAAACAGAAACAATCCCATGGATTGAGGCGATTACACGTGATCTGCGCTTTGCCGGGAGGATATTCCGCAGAAATCCAGGCTTTTATGCGGCAGCGCTGCTAACGCTAACGATGTGCATCGGTGCCAATACAGCCATCTTTTCGATGCTCTATGCGCTGGTCATTGAGCCATTGCCATATCCCGATTCCGACCGCATTGTCGAAATCTACAATCTGATTCCAAAGGTAAGTGCAATAAAGATGGGGAGTGGTGATGCACAGTATCTGGATTTTAAGGCGAATGCACCGGCTTTTGCGCATCTCGCAATGTGGCAGCATATACAATTTACTGTTGGGATGGGGAGTGAATCCGTTCGCCTTAAGGGCATGGCAACGACATCGGAGATTTTTGACGTGCTCGGGCTTCAACCCTTACTTGGCCGTTTCTTCACATCAGAGGATATCCAACATGCAGACAGCCGGGTAATCGTACTGACGCAGTCATTTTGGGAATCGAACTTTCAAAAAGATCCAAACGTTCTAGAACGTAACGTGACAGTCGATGGCGAAACCCGCAGGATCATCGGAGTGGCGCCCCGTAGTATCGAGGAATTGGACTCCCAGGTGCGCTTTGTCATCCCCCTTGCTCCAGTAGAGGGGATTTCTCGATACGCTTTTGCACGGAGGATATATGGACGTCTTAAGCCGGGTGCAACGATCGGTGCGGCCAGAGCTCAAGTGACTGCGCTAGAACGGAAGTACTATGATGTCGCTCCGCCGTTTATGCGAGCGGCTCACGACAGTGCAGGGTTAGTCATTCACGTCGATTCGGTTCAATCCCAGCGTGCTTTGCCTGCGAGGCTAAAAATGTACATGCTGCAAGGCGCAGTTCTATTTGTCCTCCTGATCGGCTGTGTTAATGTCGCCAACCTCTTGCTCGCACGCTCGAATGCTCGGCAGGGAGAGTTGGCAATACGGGTTTCTCTGGGCGCGGGACGTAGCCAAATCGCGCGCCAATTGCTTGTTGAAGCCGGCCTGTTGACGTTGTTTGGTGTCGCGCTTGGTCTCGCTTTTGCTTGCAGTGCCCTCCATGTAATCAACCGATTCACAGCTCAACTTTTGCCCACGGCCCTGCCGATTGCAATAAACACCCAAGTACTAGAATACACAGCGCTGATCGCATTCCTGACAGTGTGTGCCATCGGGATATTCCCCATTTTCCATGTCCTCGGCGGCAGCCTTTTTGCGTCGATGCAGCATCAGAGCAGGAGCACATCGGGCAGTCGCAGTGCTCGGCGAATGAGCAGTGCGCTGATTGTAGTTCAGGTAGCGACAACATTGATCTTGCTGGCCAGCACCGGCTTACTGGTTCGAAGCTTCGCGAATGCACTGGCGGTCGATCCCGGGTTTCAGCCCGGGCAGCTGATTACCGCAGAAATTGCTTTACCAAATGGATATCTGAACAGCAACGGGAGCATACGATTTCAACAGCGCCTGCTTGATGCACTGCACAACATTCCAGGTCTCACGGGCGTCAGCCTGGCGACAGCAATCCCGTTTAAATCCCCCTTGGGCCATTCTGCCCTTTGGGTGGAAGACCACACAGCACGGATGAGCGCTTCGCAACAGGATGTCTGCCCCGTTGGCACGAGTCTGGCTTATCTCGATACAATGAAGATTCCATTGATTGAAGGTCGCTGGTTCAGGACCGGCGATGCAGATAAAAGCCATTTAGTTGTTGTGGTAAATCAGGGTTTTGCTAATCGCTATTTTCAAGGGGCTAGCGCAGTGAGTCGGCATGTTACTTTCAATCCGGCGCTGAACCGAGGTGACTGGCCCGAGATCGTCGGCGTCGTGGGCAATGTGAGCGATCTTCACCTTGAGGATTCAAATAGCGCATCTCCTTCTTATGTATACGTGCCGCTTGCTCAGTACTCGTTCCGGAACATAAATTTGTTCGTTCGCAGTCAGCTCCAAATCCATGACGTATCTGCATTGCTCCGAAAAATACTTAAAGATATTGATCCCGCTATACCGGCTTTTCGGGTAGACACCATGGAAGATGTCATAAGCTCGTCCTTTGGTGAACGTCGCGCAATCCTGTGGTTGCTTGGCAGCTTTGCCACGATCGCCTTGATTCTTTCCGCCGTTGGAATCTATGGGACGCTGGCTTACGACGTTTCACAGCGGTTACGCGAAATCGGTATTCGGGAGGCGATCGGCGCTACAGATAAACAAGTCATGCTGATGGTTTTGCGGCAGGGACTGTGGAAGGTATTGTTTGGCTTGATACTCGGAATCATCGGCGCGATTCAACTCACTCGATTCATTACAAGTCTGCTATTTGAAGTTAAGCCGACCGATCCGCTAGCCCTTTTTGCTGTATCTGTGCTTCTTTTGCTGGTTGCACTGCTGGCAAGCTATCTACCGGCCCGGCGCGCAGCTCGCATTGATCCAATCATCGTACTTAGAAGTGAGTGAGAACGGGAAATCTTAAAATGCGTCCTTCCAATGGCATCATGCGGGCTCTGCTTTTGTCCGCGACTCTGCTTGGATGGACGGTAGTTGACTATAGCCAGGATTACAATACATCCGCAAACAATGCGCAATCCGGTGAGAAAGAAGACTTTAAGATTCGAGTAGGAGTCGAAGAGGTACGGCTGGATGCGGTGGTCTTGGATCAGAAGGGTCACCAGATCACTAATCTTACCTCTGGCGATTTTGAGATCTTTCAGGACGGTAAGCTGCAGGGAATCACTTCAAGCGCATACATAAATGACAATCAAATTCAACCCGGGATTGGCAACCTTCAATCAAACGACTTGAAAACGGTTCCCCGGCTATTTTCTCGCAAGTTGACGCAAGATGCCGTTCGACGAACGATCGTCATTCTGGTAGATGATCTCTCGATGACTTTTACCAGTGTTTATCGATTGCGCTACGGGCTTCGAAAATTTGTGGAGACCCAAATGCAGCCGGGAGATTTAGTAGCTATTTTGCGTACGAATGCGGGAGAATCTGCCCATCAAACTTTTGCATCCGATAAACGGCAATTGCTTGAGATGATTGACAATATTCGATGGGGCTTCAGTGTTCATGGGGGCCTGCCCCAAGCTATGGCTATCGGTTATTGTATCCGGGCTCTGCAGGATATGCCGGGGCGCAAGTACCTGATTCTGGTCTCGTCTCAGATTGCCACTACAGGTGGAAATGACGACATAAGTGCTAAGGCACTTAACGGTTTGGCAGATGCAGCTTTGCGGGCCGGCGTTGTCGTCCACACCCTTGATATGTTGCCATTGTTTAGTTCGGACCCCGAGCCATTGGCTTCTGGGGAATCAAGCTCTGAGTCTGAGCTAATTAACATAAGGAACATGCAAAGGGATCTTCCTCTATCCAGGAAGACTGGAGGGCTTTTTCTCACGAAATATGCATGGTTCCTTAATGCGCTTGGGGACGTGAATGAGGAGATGAAAGGGTATTATCTGCTAACCTACGTACCCCCAACAAATACATTCAATCCGGACAATCGAGGAACTTACCACAAGCTTAGCATTGCGGTTAAAAGGCCGGGGTGCGAAGTCCACCACAGGGATGGTTTTCTGGGAGCCCCCAAGGGTATGGACTCGGCAATCAATCACACGAATCCCCTCATGGAGGCTATGTTTTCTCCTTTTCAACGTAGCGATCTTGTGGTCCACCTAATCTCCGGGTTTATCAACGATGCTACGAAAGGGTATTTGGTTCAAACATGGCTTCATCTGGATGGGAAGGAATTGAGCTTCAGTGAGGAGGATGGGAAGAATTCATTTATATCCCTGAATACGACAGCAGTGACGACGGATACCTTCGGCGCCATCCAGGATTCGGGCAAGATGTCTTACAAAATTCCGATTAAAAACGGAGAGCAGATTTCCAGGATCCGGGATCAAGGGCTCACGTTTTTTGTGGAAATTCCTGCTAAAGGACCTGGATCCTATTACGTACGAGCAGCTGTCCAGGATAGGCGATCGGGAAAACTCGGTTCTGCCTATCAGTATATAGAGATTCCCGATCTGAAAAACGGACGTCTCGCGCTATCTAATATATTCTTATCGAATCATGATAAGCATGCGCCCCCAGCTGTCGTGCAAACGTCTAGGGGACGCCCGGTCAGGAATGCGGCGCTTGGGAGTTACTTGCCGGGGGAATGCATCGAGTACGCGGCTGTCATCTACAACGCAAAATACAAACAACAGCAGCCTCCCGATTTGGAATCCAATGTTGTTCTCTATAGAGAAGGGGTTGAGGTCTTAAGGAGCAAACCCCAAAGAGTAGCTCTTAATGGTGTGAGCGACTTTAGAAGAATTCCACTAAGCGGAAAACTGTTTCTCGACACTACGACAAAGCCGGGAGAATATGAGTTACAGTTGCAAATATGGGACAATCAAGCGAACGGAAATCAGAATTTCGCCTCTCGGGCATTAAGTTTCGAGATCCCGGCAGAATAGGCCAATCTTATGAGTAGCGCTTTCCACTACTGGCAGGGGTTCCATTCCAGAACTCCGCGAACATAAAATTGCAATTCAGTATTGGTGCTAGAACCGAGAACGGGCGCGGTGGCCCGTAGGCGTAACGGGCTAACAACCTTTGCATTATTTCAGCCGTACTACGTTTTGTGCATTTTTGTTTTGACAGAAACCACGAATCCAAATGGATTCTCATTACGAGTGTCGACAGGAGACTCCATAATGCCGCGAAAATCTGAAGTGCTGCAGGGAACTCTGGATATGCTTGTTTTGAAAACAATAGAGCCAGTCGGACCCATGCACGACTGGGGAGTGGCAAGGAGAATTCAGCAAATTTCGGACAATGCCCTTCAATTGACCCAGGGAACGATTTATCCTGTACTTCTGCGTCTGGAACAGCGTGGTTGGATATCAGCGGAGTGGGGCACAACAGACAATAATCGAGAGGCTCGATTTTATTCCCTCACAAAATCCGGCCACAAACCACTGCAGGAAGAGACAGAAAACTGGCAAAAGATGATGGCCATCATTAATCACGTTTTTGAGAGCGCTTAGCCGGAGGGAACGATGTGGGCATCCATTCGGGCGTTTTTATGGCGTCTGACAAATCTCTTCCATGAGCGCCGCGCGTACGGATCTCTGGACCAAGAGATTGAATTCCATCTGAAAATGGAAATTGAGGAGAACCGCCGGCAGGGAATGAGTACGGATGAGGCAAGGCGGCATGCACTTATAGCACTTGGTGGTATTGGACAGATAAAGGAGGTGTATCGCGAGACAGGATCAGGCCGATGGTTGGAATCCCTTATTCAGGACGTGCGATATGCCAGCCGCATGTTCCGCAGGGATCGAGGCCTCACAGCGGTCGTCATCGTTACCCTGGCGCTAGCGATTGGTGGCAATGCCGCAATATTCAGTTTTGTAGACGGATTCATGTTGAGGGCCTTGCCTTATTCGGCAGCAGACAGGATTGTCTGGATGACGGAGAAGCCCCCGGGCGGCGGCCGCTACCCGATCTCGGCGCTCAACTACTTGGATTGGATAAAACAAAACACGGCATTTGAGTACATGGCGGCAGCGGGTTGGAGCGATCTGATGCTTACCGGAATCCCAGAGCCCTTACAACTGAGAGCGTCACAAGTGTCGAGCCACTACTTTGACATTTTTGGTATCAACCCAATGTTGGGAAGGACATTCTCCTCGGATGAGGATCAGGCTGGGAAAGGAAACGTGGTCGTGCTCAGTCATGTGCTCTGGAAAACGCAGTTTGGGGCAGATAAGAGCATCATCAATCGTAAGATCATTCTCGACGGCGAGCCTTACCTTGTTATCGGCGTCATGCCCCCGGTGGGGATTTTCAATGAGTTTGTGCAGATCTGGCGCCCGTTGGTTTTCGGATCGGAAACCGCAAAACGCGAATACCGCCGGCTAGGAGCATTCGGCCTCCTGAAACGCGGTGTCACGGTTGAGCGAGCCCAAGCTGAAATGAACACCATCGGAGAGAGGCTTGCCGGAGAGTATCCGGAGTCCAATAAGGGATGGGGAGTGGGGGTTGTCCTGTATTCTGAGGCCATGGTGGGGCTTCGAACCCGGCGCGTTCTCTTGATCCTCATATCCGCCTCAGGCATGGTCCTGCTGATCGGATGCGCCAACATTGCCAACCTCCTGATGGCTCGCGCCTCCAGCCGCGAGCATGAGGTGGCATTGCGGGTTTCTCTGGGAGCTGGCCGGCGGCGACTGATCCGACAATTTCTGACTGAAAGCATTCTCCTATCAGCATGCGGCGGCATTTTTGGCATAGGGGTCGGATACGCAGGAATGGCGGCACTTCGCGCGAACTCTCAGTTTATGGCGATGCCTCCGGAAGTAATCATTGTTATGAATGTACGTGTTCTGCTGTTCGCTTTGATCATCTCGGTGTTAACCGGCATGTTGTTCGGCTTGGCGCCTGCCCTTCAGTCGTCTTGTTTGGCCTCAGTGGCGATCATCAAAGAAGGGGCGCCGGGCGGCACAGCAGGCAGGCGGCGCAGTCTTTTTAGGCGAGTTCTGGTGGTTGCGGAAATTGCAGTAGCCTTCATTCTGTTAACCGGCGCAGGGTTGTTGCTTCACAGCCTTTATCGAGTTATGCATGTCGACCCAGGTTTCGATTCCGCCAATGTGCTTACCGCAAGAGTGCCCATAAGCCCTAGACAATTTCCCGATCCGGTCAGGATGAATGCGTACTTGCGTGAAATCATGCTTCACGTCGAAGGCGTGCCTGGAGTCAAGGAAGCCGCTCTGACAACAGCGCCTCCGCTCGAAGGGTGGGCTGATGAGAGGCCCTACCATATCGACGGTCGTCCCCCAAAGGACCGCGCCAATCAGCCGAGATGTCCATTTAAGGTAGTAAGTCCTTCTTATTTTCACACGTTAGGAATCCTCTTGATTCAGGGACGTGGGTTGGTCGACAAAGACGTCAGAGGAACTCTCCCCGTGACAGTGATCAATCAGTCGATGGCCCAGCGCGAATTCCCTAACGAGAATCCAATCGGCCGATGCATCATTACTCAAGTAATTCCGCCCAGCGAAACTCCACCTGGGTCCGAAATACCCTGGATAATCGTGGGGGTTATCAAAGATGAGAAAACAGATAGCCTCCAGGACGAACGGAACTGGGGCATGTACGTCTCCAACGAACAGAACCCAGTTTATGGAGTGACCTTAGTAGTTCGGACGGCGACAGACCCACTCAGGTTCGAGCAAAGCATTCGCAATGCCGTTCATGAAGTCAATAAGGACCAGCCATTGGCGGAGGTAAAGACGCTTGAGCAGATCAAATCAAGATCTTCTCTTCCTTCTCAGGTGTTAGCTGAGTTGCTAGGGATTTTCGCGGCCGTAGCCATGCTGCTTGCAGCAGTGGGCATCTATGGCATAAGTTCGTATTCCGTTGCGCAACGAGCCCGTGAAATTGGAATTCGCGCCGCACTGGGCGCTAACGCTAGAGATCTGCTGCGCACGATTCTTCAGGGTAGCTTAGCGTTAACGGTGATTGGCTTGACTCTAGGCGGGTTCGGAGCTTTTGGAATTGTACGACTGATGCAGAATCTTCTTTTTGAAATCAGAGCGCGCGATCCAGTTACATTTTTTGCAGTCACAGCTGTACTGGGAGGCGTTGCGCTGCTTGCGTCCTTCATTCCCGCCAGACGCATTATAAAGGCAGATCCAGCCGCCACACTGAGATGCGAGTAATCAAGTTCCGGTTTCGACTGGAGTACATCCGATAAATGAGAAGTGAATGACCTCACCTCAAACAAGGTTTTTCGGTTGATAGCCGCGACTACTCTGAGTCACTTGGCTGTGAGTCTGTATATCGAGAAGTGACCTCAAGGGAACCATCGATGGTCAAGTTTCCAGGATGCCCCTAATTCGTTCCGCAAAAAAAGAACCCGCTAAACTGGTAAGCCACAATTCACAAGCCGCCAGCGCTTTCGGAAGCCCTGGCCGATCCTTATATATGCTGCCCGATGCCCGATCTCCATTTATCACTTGACAATCTAGTAGGGTCGTTTAACACTTCACTTGAATGTCTAGTGAAAATAGTAAACCGATTCAGATATTTCAAGGAACGCTCGATCTCATCGTCCTTCGGATTCTGGAGACCATGGGGCCGCAGCATGCATACGGAATTGCCACGCGGCTGCAGCATGTCTCAGAGCACTCCCTGAACCTCAATCAGGGTACGCTGTATCCGGCCCTCATCCGGCTGGAACAGCAGGGCTGGATCGCAGGTGTATGGCGCAAAACCGAAAATAACCGGGACGCAAAGTATTATTTCATCACCCGTGCAGGCAAGAAGGCGCTAGGCAAGGAAACGGAACGTTGGCGACGGCTGGCAGGTTTGGTTGAGAAGCTCCTATTGGAGGGGTCTTGATCTATGCGCCGATTGTGGGCCAGACTATTTAGTTATCTGAACCGTGAGCGGGTGGAACGCGAATTAGTTCACGAAATTGATTCGCACATCGCCCTGATCGAAGACGATTTAATCAGCCGTGGAATGCAGCCATCTGAGGCACGCCTGGCGGCGAGATGCGATTTCGGTAACGTGACCCGCACTCGCGAGGTTTACCGCGAGCAGCTTGGCCTACCCTGGATCGAAACAGCCTGTCGCGACCTCCGATCGGCGCTTCGTTCTATGCGCAGGGCACCTACTCTGACCCTGGCTATAGTAGCGACTCTGGCGCTTGGCATTGGCGCTGTTACGGCGATTTTCAGTGCTGTAGATCAAACGGTGCTGCATAAGCCTTTTCTGCACTATGACCGGTTTGCTGTCTTCGGATGGGATCTTCGTGACCTCTTTGTAAACATCTCCTATCCCGTCCAGATAATGCCGTGTATTGAACAGGGAAAATCCTTTGAATCCTTTGCCCTTAGGGACCAGGATCGCGGAGCATTGAATACCGGAACCGAAACCGTTGGAGCGGAATATGCGAGCGTGAGCCGAGATTTCTTTTCTGCGTTTAATGGGAAAGCTGTGCTGGGAAGGCTTTTTCGTCCAGATGAATTCCAAACAGCTTCCGCCAGTGTGATGGTGCTGACAGACAATTTCTGGAGAGTCTATTTTGGAGCCGACCCCGGCGTTATCGGCCGCAGTGTTATTTTAGAAAACCGCACTTATCAAATTGTGGGTATCCTATCGCCAGAATTTTCTCCTCCCACTCCTTTGTTCGGATTTTTGAGCGACTTTTTTATACCTTTGAGGCTCAGGCGTGATCCATCTTTTTTGCAGAGTCGTGGTCTTCAAGCTTTCACTTGCCTGCGTAAAGGGGTAACTCTGACCCGGGCAAATTCTGAGGTTTCGGTACTGTGTGACGCTCCTGATGCGAGTCCATTTCTCAAGGAACGATTCAAAAAGTCGCCGCTATATCTGAAAAGCCTATCGGACGCTGATCCACGCATGCGTTTCACAAAAATCCACGGTGCTTTCCTGGGTGCGGTCGGATTCCTTTTCTCCATTGCCTGTATGAATGGAATCAATTTGATGCTAGTGCGGCTTATAGAGCGACGACGAGAACTTGGAATTCGATCCGCTTTGGGAGGCACTCGCGGCAGGGTGATGCACCTGATCATCACGGAAAGCTTGGCTTTGAACCTACTGGCCGGATTATTTGGGGTTATCCTGGCCTGTGGGATAAAACCACTAATTATAAATGTAATGACGCCCTCGATAGACGCTTTCGCTGGAGCGGGCAATCTGGATAGTCGAGCGCTTCTATTTGCATTTGCAATTTGCCTGCTCAGCACATTGCTTATCGCGATCGTTCCCGCATGGAAGCTCTCAACACAAGATCCGCAAAGCATGTTGCGAGAAAGTGGCATCGCATTCAGTGAAGGACGAAAGCTGCTGCGTTTACGGGCGTCTCTGGTCGTGAGCTGTACTGCGCTGGCCATGGTGCTATTGACAGGGACAGGGTTAATGATCCAAAGCGTGCAAAAGCTGATGAGCGTTGATCGCGGTTTTAATCCAAGCCGAAGGATTGCTTTCTGGATTGATCTACCCAAAACTCTGCAATTAGCGAAACCAAGAATTAATCTTGTTCAACGCCTCGAAGAGCGCCTTCAGAACTTCCCTGGTATCCAGGATGTCACTACAACCGGCATCGCTCCCCTGGTCGGCGTCTCAACCCGCGGCCTTTCAGGACCGGATGGTTCGACTGTCGAGGTAGATTTCAATCCGGTCTCTCCAACCTATTTTCGCGGCATGAACATGAAATTGCTGAAAGGTCGATGGCTGCCTTCTCGGCCGGAGGGCTCACATGGTGTGATGGTCATTAATGAATCCATGGCCAATGAGTGGTTTGGCGTGGAGGATCCTATCGGTCGAGGCATAAAGATTGATGGCGAGCGGTCCTGGCAAGTGATCGGAGTTGTTTCTGACGTTCGCGACCTGCTTCGTGCGACCGCCGGGCCGAAGTATTACTATCCGGTTTGGCAGGACTCAGATCGAATGCCAGTCATATCCCTGATTGTAAATTCATCCATTAAGCCCACTCCAGCGTTGATTCAATCCATTCGCAAAGCCATTCACGATGTGGAACCCCAGGCAGGCGTTCGCGTGCCGGTGGAACTTGAAGAGGCGGCGCGCGCACAGATAAACAAAGAACGCTTCATGCTTTTCATACTGGAGCTGATTTCAGCCCTCTCGATGCTGCTGGCCGTTTTTGGCCTGTTTTCAGTAATGGCTTATAGCGTGAGTCAGCGCATGAAGGAGTTCGGCATTCGCCTCTCGCTGGGAGCTCCTGCACAGCGGGTATTTAACGCAGTTTTAGGCCGCGGCCTTGCATTGGGCGGCATTGGGATCGTCATCGGTCTGTTTGGATGATGGGCGCTGACTAGATTCATCAAGAGCCTACTTTTTGAGACGAGCCCGCTGGATCCCTTTGTCTATATCATAGCAGCTCTGCTGATGCTTTCGTCCGTGTTCCTTGCCTGCTGGATCCCGGCTCGAAAGGCCATTGGTATCGATTTATCCAGTTTGCTGAAAGCGGAATAGCGGTGACACAAAAAACAGAAGTGGCACTGCTAGCGATATTAGATCCTCGCTTAAACGGATGATGTTGGCGCAGTGCCATTGAAATACAGCTTAGTGGACAAGTGGTCGCGAAACCGAAAACTGACCTCAAAAGGAATCGCGGGGATGGTCAAGTTTCCGGCATCTGCGCTACACGACCAAGTGGCGCAGCCTAATTCCTCGAACGACGTTTTGGTGACAATGGCAATTCGGTTCAGATTCGCCTTATGCTTCGACAATAGTATATGTTATTGTCTCGTTCTGTAGAAGCGAAAGGGGTAAACGCCATGGACGTACGTATCGACCTGCCACAAGGGACATTGGACCTCCTCATTCTGAAGACACTGGCGCTTGAACGGCAGCACGGCTGGGCCATATCCGAACGCATTCAGCAAATCTCCAGTAATGTGCTCCAGATCCAGCAAGGCTCGTTATATCCGGCTCTGCACCGGCTCGAGCGCCGTGGCTGGATCAAATCAAATTGGGATATATCGGAGAATAATCGTCGCGCAAAGTATTATGTGCTTACGCGCGCCGGCCGGAAGCAATTGGAGGCCGCAGCCGGGGACTGGCGCAAGTTGAGCTCCGCTGTTGCACAAGTATTGGACATGGTTTAGGGAGAATCCTCATGCTGAGCGACTTGTTATATCGCCTAAAGGTCCTGTTCCGGCCCAACGCTGTTGAAGGCGAATTGGACGACGAATTGCGCTTCCACATGAATTGCCTCCTGGAAAAGCTAATCCAGAGCGGGCTTGATCCGGTGGAAGCGGAGCGGCGGGCGCGGATGCATTTTGGCGGCCTAGCTCAGGTGAAAGAGGAATGCCGCGAGGCTCGCGGTGTGAACTTCGTTGAGACAGCCATTCAGGACCTTCGCTACGGCCTCCGAATCCTGGCCAAGAATCCCGGATTTACGGCCATGGCCGTGCTTACGCTCGCGCTGGGCATCGGCGCCAATGGGGCGATATTCAGTGTGGTGAATGGCGTGCTTTTTCAGCCGCTGCCGTTCCCGCAACCGGGCCGTCTGGTTAGCATCACGGACTCGTATCCGCAAGGAGCCGTAGTGGCCATGCGCGCGAATCTGCATTCGATGGAAGTCGCTGGATTCTCAGACGGCCAAGAGCTGAACCTCACCGGGTTCGGCGATGCAGTCCGGCTCTATGGTTCCGCAGTTTCCGCGAATTTGTTTTCTTTGATAGGCGTGCAACCGGACCTGGGAAGGACTTTCCTTCCGGGGGAGGATCAGCCGGGCAATGACCAAGTCTTAGTTTTGAGCCATTCGCTGTGGATGTAGAAATTCAGCGCCGATCCCAATGTAATTGGGCGCTCGGTGACGCTGGGCGGCGAAAGCCGGCAGATTATCGGAACAATGCCCGCTGGTTTTCAGCTCTCAGCATCCAAACCTCAATTCTGGGTGCCATTGCATCTGGACACCCGGTCGTATGGCGCGTACTGGGGTGGCGGCTTTATGCCCGTCATTGCTCGATTGCGCGCTGGCGCAAAAATGGAGCAGGCGCGCGCGGAACTGCGAGCCTATATTCCGCACATGCGGGAAATGTTCCCATGGAAATTGCCGGACCTCCTTTGGAGCTCGTCAACCGTGATTCCGCTCCAAGAGAGTCTCGTGGGTGATATAAGAACAAAGCTGCTCCTCCTATTTGGGGCGATTGGTCTCGTGTTGCTGATCGCCTGCGCGAACGTGGCAAACTTGCTTCTGGCCCGCGCGACAACACGGCAGAAAGAAATGGCGCTACGAGCAGCCCTGGGTGCGGCACGCCCGCGTATATGCCGCCAGCTCCTTACGGAGAGCGTCCTCCTTGGGATTAGTGGCGGAGCTTTTGGGATTGTCGTGGCGGTCGCGGGGCTTCATCTCCTGAAGTCGATCCTACCGGAGGATACGCCGCGGATTACTGGAGTTGTGATGGATTGGCAGATCATGGCATTCATTGCGGTGACCGCGGTCCTTGTTGGCCTCCTGTTTGGCATTGCGCCTGCGCTGCATGCATCGCGAATAGATTTGATGGACTCGCTCAAAACGGGGGGGCGACATTCGACGGCCGCAGCGACTCACCGTCTGCGCAACGGATTGGCAATTACAGAAGTGGCGCTGGCACTAGTGCTGCTCGTTGGCGCTGGTCTGCTGATGAAGAGCCTTTGGGAGCTTTCGCGCGTTAATCCCGGTTTTCGGACGGAATTTATCTTGTCGGCGAGAATCACACCCAATAAGACCTTCTGTCCAGATTTCGCTCGGTGCCAGGGCTTTTACAGCGAATTATTGGAGCGTTCGCGATCATTGCCGGGTGTCGAGGATGCAGCGGCCGTGAACGTAATGCCGTTAAGTGGAAGAATCAACGCATTCTCTGCGGACCTGGAGGACCATCCGAGAGATCCAAAGGATCCAGCATTAGTACTCTTCGAAACGATCACCACACCCAATTACCTTCGGCTGATGGGAGTTCCTTTAATGATCGGACGCGGATTTACAGCGGCGGACATGTGGCCGGATGCATCTCCAGTCGCCCTGATCACTGCCGCCACAGCGCAGAAGTTCTGGCCAGGTCAGGATCCGATAGGGAAGCACATAAGACGCACATGGAAATCAGATTGGATCACTGTAATCGGGGTGGTGGGCGATGTGAATGAATATAGTCTTGCCTCCAAACTTCCTGGATATTTCGACGGAGCAATCTACGCTCCTTACGGGAATGGCACCGGTGCCGGGACTCCGCGGCCCACGGAAATGACTCTGATGATGAGGACTACGAACGGGCAGGCGAGTCTGACAGGCGAGTTGCGGAAGATGATATTGACTTTGAGCCCCGATGTGGCGGTGAGTGAGATACAGGCGCTCGACACAGTTGTTTCGCAATCGATAAGCACGCCGCGGTCGACGACCTCGTTGTTCGCAGTTTTTGCCGCATTCGCGTTGGTGCTCGGGGCGGTGGGAATTTACGGTGTGATTTCTTACTTCGTCGTGCAGCGGACGCCGGAGTTTGGAATTCGGCTCGCGCTTGGTGCGAAGAAGCGTGACGTAATGCGACTGGTGATGAGGCAAGGTGCGTGGGTGGCGCTGATCGGTGTTCTGATTGGCAGTGCGGGAGCGCTTGCGCTGACGCGGCTGATGTCCAGTTTGCTCTTCGGCGTTATCGCGACAGACCCGGTCACGTATGCGGTCGTCGCGATTCTTGTGATAATAGTGGCTCTTGCAGCATCGTTCTTTCCGGCGCTTCGGGCGATACGCGTGGATCCCTTGATCGCACTGCGATACGAGTAGTTCTGCTTAAAGGCAACTTGTCCTGCAATTTCATGTGCGGAATGGCTGGGGACGCATCTATGATCCACTCGGGCAGCATTTACCTTAACGTTGCAAAAAAATGGCTATTGAGGAAGGTACTCTAATCAGGCGGCCTTTGTTAAGGCCTCAATAAAATAGAGGATTTCGTTCTTGACAGTTTCGTTGTCGCTTAAGGTGAGGGTAAGCCGATTGCTTGGTTGAGTTAACCGGCCGGCCCTCTGTAATAAGCGATGGCGTAGAGTTGGCAGTTTTATAAACTGCCACAGAGGAGCCCGCTTTGTTGTGGTACACCGGTCTGCCAGCATCGTTGCCATCTGTAATTCCCGATTCAGATTGTGCGACATAATCGTGGCGATCATATACAACTGGTTGCCATATAAGTGGCGGACAGGAACATAATCCAATTGGCTTTGCGATTTCAATTCTCCGAAAACATTCTCCTGACTCCCACGCCCGTGATGATACAACAGGACTCTTTTGGCCGACGTGCCCTTGTTCGTAATAATCACCGTGAATTCGTATCCATATTCCTGAGGAACAAATAGATCCAATTGGATCGGCTGCTTGTTGATGATTTTGCTCTTCTGACGGATGAAGAGGAAACGATAGCGCCGATCCCACACTTTCGGCTTCCAGCTATTCTCGAAATAGGACCAATCCTCATCCAGCCGTTTCCAGACCTTGTGCGCCTCAATCATTTTCTTCAATTCCGGGAATCGCTCGAAGGGAACCGAGATCGTGAACTTGACCTTTTCGTCATTCAGCATTGTTACGATATCGTCGTTGAAGAAGGCGCTGTCGAGGCGGGCTTCGATCACTGCCCCCGGCAGCCCTCTGCGGAGCGTTGCAATGCAAGTCACGATGAATTCCAGGGCCCCATTGGAATCATGGACATTGCCTGACCTGTGAAGGAAATCGAGGACCTGTCCAGTCTGTGCCACGGTGCAGAATAGGGGATAGTAGCTTCGGGCTCCCTTCTTTTTCTTGTTGAATCCAACCGCGGTACCCTCCGCATGTCGGCTGGTCGAAAGTACCGAGCCATCGAAGTCCAGGGTTATGCGGGCCAAACTCAGCTTTTGGAGTCTTTCGATAACCAGGGTGCGCAACAGCTCTCGAGCCTTGTCCACGCTGCGCTCGTCCGCTTCCCCCAAAGTGCGTGAAATAGTGGCTACATCGGGTAACTTATTGAGCCCCAAGATCCTTTTTACCAAGGGGTCATCTTTGTAGTAGTCGATATCGCGGAGCTTACGAAAACCGAGCAATAAATGAACAACCAGGAGAAGTATGATGAAGTGATGGCCGAAGATCGAACCTATGTTCAGGTGAGTGAAGCAAGAACGTAAGCGTTTCTTTAACTCTAGTATTGAGAAAAGGGGTTGGAAGATAATTAAGCCGGCAAAAGACGTTAACGTCTGGTCAGTAAATCGTAGAATAGGCATCTTATAGACGCGGCTCTGGATTTCCCTTTTGCTGGACTTCATCGTCTATTATCTCCTAGTTAATATAGTTATCATGGTGCGATATCCTTATTTTACCTTGTAAATAAGATAGATCAATGGAATTCTGTTTGCATTATAGGCTATTTATTATGCAACTGGGGAGTTTATAATGGGAATTGAATAGCAAGGCAAAGAAATCCAGACCATGGATGGACAGTATATTGTTAGCGGCGTTTTAAAAATGGTCCACTTTGGCGGGCCAGATGGGGGCCAAGGCAAGGTGCTATAAATGGCCTCCAGAGACGAGATGATGTTGGAACAAGCACTGATCTTATCCCCAATACCAACATGGAAATCAAAGATACGCATGAAGAAAAGACCCACTCATGAAATTGTTGCCGCAGGCAACGGTTGCCCTGCGGCAACGCAGGGCACTTCAAACTGACGCTGTAAGTGGCCCCATTTCCGCCGCCATATTGGCCCAGTTTTTCGCCGCCACCGACAAGATATTGGCCAACCCCAGAATCTATTATCCAGGAATCCCGTTCAGGGAAAACTACAGCGTTACTCTCGTTCACTTTGATGTTTATGTCGGGAAACCGGAAAGTGATCTCATTAGAGTAGCGCCTTATACGGTCATGTGAATTATGTTCAGCGATATATCTCTAGGCAGCCGGTCACTGGCAAAAGATTGCTGAATGATGAATCTGTCGGTTTGCGGGTTGGTCATTTTCCCGCCTCCACCGCTTTGGCTGTTGCCTGACGGATCAAGAGTTCTTTAGTTGACATTCTACTAGAGCGGATTTATCGTACTGGTAGAATATCGACTAAAGGCAAACAAATGATGAAAAAGTCCGACACTTCGACACGCAAGAAACAGCGGGATTCCGAGGATCTGCTCCAGGGCACTCTGGATCTGCTGATTTTGCGGACGCTACTTTTCCGTCCGATGCACGGCCATGCCATCGCGACATTTATTGAAAAAACTTCTGAGGATGTGCTGCAGGTCGATCACGGCTCTTTGTATCCCGCATTGAACCGGCTGATCCTGCGTGGATGGATTTCCTCAGCATGGGGCGTCTCAAAAAACAACCGCAGAGCCAAATTCTATCGCCTTACTGCCGCAGGGCGAAAGCAGCTGAATGCTGAAACCTCCAAGTGGGATCGGTTGGTGCGCGCAATCACGCGGATCGTGCAATCTTCACCGGAAGAGAATTGACCATGATCCTGTTTTCCGGAATGAAAGAGCTTTGGCGTCGATTATTCCGAAGACCTGCTGGCGAGGAATTGGACGAGGAAATTCAGGCGCACTTGCAAATAGAGATCGATGAAAAGATCGAAGAGGGAATGACGCCCGAGGAGGCGCGCTATGCGGCCCAAAGAAAATTTGGCAACGCTGTCCTATATAAGGAATTGACAGAGGAGGTCTGGCGATTTAGTTGGCTAGAGTCGCTTCTCATGGATGTCGGCTATGCCCTTCGCGGCTTCCGCAATGCCCCGGGTTTCGCTCTCACAGTTATCGGCACTTTGGCCTTGGGACTCGGGGTCTTGGCAACATGTTTCACGGCGTTCAACGCAATTGTGCTGCAACCTTTTTCCGTGCGGGACCCCTATTCGCTCTATGCCTTCACGGGCTGGGCGTTCTCGAAAGCCGAAGGCGCTCCTGGTAAATGGACGTTCACCCAGCGTGAATTCCTGAATTTTCGTCACGAGAACCCTGCTTTTTCCGAAGTCCTGGGTTATCAATCTGGATTCGCGCCCATAGAAGGAAAGATCGCTTCCATTCAAGCCGTGACCGGCAATTACTTTTCCATGCTTGGGGGGCGCACCTGCATGGGAAGGCCGCTGCTCGAGAGAGATGAAGAGTCGAGCGAAGGTGTAGCAGTGGCAAGCTATGCTGCATGGAAAACCCAACTCGGAGCTGATCCGCGAATCATCGGAAAGATTGTGCGGCTTGGCAAGGATCCTATGAGAATCATCGGGGTCGCTTGTCCGGAGTTCAATGCCCCTCAGGTGGAAAGGGTCGATTTCTGGTTGTCTCTGACGCTTTCCCGAGAATTGGGGAACGTGAAACTCTACGCAACCGAGTCAAGAGTTGATTTGGGAGGGGTGCCAAAAGGTCCGCCGGCCGAGTTTCCAAAACTAAATGTCATTGGGCGACTAAAGTTAGGCATGACGCGCGAAAGCGCGGAAACGGCGTTGCTTGCTTACGGCAGGCAGACATATCTTACATGGTCGAGCAGTGACCGGAAGCTTCCCGAGGCGGCTATCCTCCAACCCCGGGCGACTCTTATTCCTCTGGATCGCAATTCTTCACTTCTCCTCTTCATGCCCATATTCTTCCTTTTCGGTTTGGTCCTGTTGATCGCCTGCGCAAACGTATCGAATATGATGTTGGCGCGTGGGCTGGCGCGCCGCCGTGAAATCGGAATTCGTATATCGCTTGGTGCAGGACGTGCGCGAATGGTCCGCCAGCTTCTCACCGAAAGCCTTCTTCTGGCTATCCCGGCAGCCCTGGCAGCTTTTGGAGTGGCACATATGATTTTGCGGGTAGCCTTTTACTGGCTATCGACGGAAATATTACCTGCGGCGGGCCTTGCGATGGCGAATATCAACCTATCAAACTTTTTGCCGGGCCTGCGAGTATTCGCATTCCTCCTTGCGTCTGCACTTGCTGCAACGCTCGTATTCGGACTGGTCCCCGCTATCCAGACAACCCGCCTGGCTCAGGCGAATCGCGGGGAATTCGAGGGCAGCCTTCAGTCAAGCCGATTACGGAATGCCCTTGTCATAGTGCAGGCGACATTATGTGCGATGCTTCTGATTCTTGCAGGAGTGGCTGTTCGCAATGAGATGCGACTTGCTTTGCCAAAATTAGGATTGGATATCCGTGGAGTGTTTCTGATTGAGACCTCCTATGGGGTCAATCACCACTTCTTATTGAACCGCTTGTCTCTAATCCCCAATGTTGAGTCGGTTGGTTCCTGTGTCATGCCACCCTTAATGCCAGGGATGGTGGATTTTTTCCGGCCTACGTTTTTTGGCCAAGATGGGACTGCCGAGGGCAGGTGCGCCATCAATGCAGTATCACCGGAGTTTTTCGATGTCTACAACATCAAGGTGAGGGGAATGAAGTTTTCAATCAAATCCCTGGACCCAATGAGCTCAGGCCCACTGGACGGAACGGAGGCCGTCATAAGTGAAACCGCCGCGCGTCGGTTGTAGCCCTCAGGCGATGCTTTGGGGCAGACGATTGAGACAAGATCTCTGGACAAGACATCCGGCAAGACCACTTCCTCCCGTTTCCCGGTAGTGGGCATTGCTGGCGATTCAGTTTTTGATGTTTACGATCACACAGGCAAACCGAATCGGGCCGTAGTGTATTTTCTTGCACCTCCAGCATTGAAGAGACAGAATTCCGCAGATTTCAATATCGATTTCATTGTCGTACGAATGAAAGGAAACCCGGACACGTCACGCCGTCTTTTAGAAAAGACCCTTGAGGAGACGACTCCCGAAGGCATGTACTTTCAGGTGGGATCCCCACAGGATCAGTTGAATAGATTTCTTTATCCCTACCGAACCATTACTGCGATCGGAGGACTCCTCGGAGGGCTCGCCCTGTTGCTGACCACATCCGGGATTTTCGGCATGCTGTCTTATGTGATCACGCAGCGAAGGAAAGAGTTGGGCATCCGCATGGCATTAGGGGCAGGAAAGGCGTGTGTTACCGGAATGGTGCTGCGGCAATCCGTAGGACTGGCGGCTGCGGGCTGTGGGCTGGGTGCGTTGACTGCCCTGGCTGTGGCGCGTTTGCTGTCGCACTTTACCAACAAAGTGGAGTTCTTTGACGCAGGCGGCTATGCAGCGGGAGTATTGCTTGTAATCGCTGCAGCGCTGGCTGCCTCGTGGCTACCGGCAAGGAGAGCCGTGAATCTTGACCCTGCCAGGACCCTGCGTTGCGATTGAGCATTTGTATAACTGTTGCACGGTCTTACAATACAAAAGCTGTCCAGTTTTGGAATATCACCGTCCGGGAATGGACACTCCAAAGCCTTCTCTCTGACGTCTTGGATTAATAAACCCTGTTTTTTTATGGAGTTAAGACTTTCCTTCATGTTGGCCTGAAGATTGCTATGTTGATATGCGGCTGAACATTGCAACAATTTCCGGCACTAATGGAGAAAGTGAAGATGGTCAACGTCAGACTGGCGTTACGCACATTATTTAAGGCTCCATCCGTTACTATTCTTGCAATCGTTTCCATCGCATTTGGCATTGGAGCGAACACCGCAATATTCTCGATTTTTGAACTGGTAGTGATGCGCACCCTGCCCGTAAATGAACCGGCCAGGCTGGTCAACTTGGACAATCCTGGGCCGAAGCCTGAATCCCAAAACAACACTCAGGAGGGCGGTATTAACGAAGTGTTCAGCTACCCGATGTTTCGGGACTTGGAGAAAGCTCAGACGGTCTTCACCGGAATCGCCGCGCACTGTCAATTCTTTGCAAACCTTGCCGCAAGAGGCGAGACACTGAGCGGCCGGGGTCTTCTCGTATCCGGAAGCTACTTTCCCGTTCTAGGCGTCCGGGCGGCCCTGGGACGATTGCTGGATCCCGAGGACGACCGCACTATTGGCGAATCACACGTGGTTGTGTTGAGCCATTCGTATTGGAAGAGCCGCTTTGGCCGGGATCCGAACGTTCTCAATCAGACGATGATCATCAACGGGCAGCTGATGACTATTGTAGGAGTCGCCCAGAGTGGATTCGAGGGGACCACATGGGGGCTAAAACCTGAGGTGTTCGTTCCCATTACGATGCGGGGATTCATGTCCCCGGTCTCCCAGGGGGGAAGGGAGGCAGAAGAGTTAAACGATCGACGGTGGTACTGGGTCTATCTTTTTGCGAGGTTGAAACCGGAGGTTAGGTTTGAACAGGCCAGTGCGGCGTTGAATGTCCGGTATCACGCGATTGTCAATGATGTGGAGGCGCCTCTTCAGAAGGGGATGAGCGCCCAGACCCTTGCATATTTCCGGACAAAACCGATTGTGCTGAGTCAGGGGTCGCGCGGACACAGTACAGGATCGGAGGGATCCAAAACTCCGCTGAGCATATTGCTGGGCCTTGCCGGGTTCGTCCTGGTCATCGCTTGCGCTAATGTCGCCAATCTCCTTGTGACCCGCGGGACCGTGCGGGCAGGCGAGATGGCGGTCCGGCTTTCAATCGGTGCAAGCCGGAAGCAAGTCTTAGCGCAGCTCTTGCTTGAATATTTTCTGTTGGCATTGATCTCAGGTGTAGCCGGAATTCTGGCGGCAAGATGGACATTGGATCTGATCCTATCCCTTATTCCGGCCCAATATGCCGCACTCTTTCAGTTCTCCATCGATGTGCCGGCCCTTTTGTTTGCGGCAGCCCTGACGCTCGGTACCGGCCTGCTGTTCGGGCTCTTTCCGGCACTGCACAGCACGCGGCTCGATCTGGTAAAGTCGCTGAAAGGACAAGCAGGCCAGTCATCCGGCGCGAGATCAGCAACTCGCTTCAGGACTACTCTCGCAGTGGTACAGATCATGCTCTCCCTAGCTCTGCTGGTAGTGGCAGGACTTCTGGCTAGGAGCCTTCTCAACATCGGCAGAGAAGACCTCGGCATGAAAGTCGACAATGTCATCACATTCGGCATTTCACCTTCATTGAACGGTTATACCAATCAGCATTCATTGCAGCTGTACGAGCGTTTGGAAGATGAAATCGCTTCTATGCCCGGAGTAACCAGTGTGACCAATTCGTTGGTGCCGCTTCTCAGCCAAACCTCTTACGGAACCAACATTCATGCTGAGGGCTATCAAGCCGGGGCCGATGCGGACACGTTCTCGCGCTACAATGGTGTCGGTCCCGCCTACCTCCGCACGCTGGGAATTCCTCTGGTTTCCGGGCGCGAGTTCAGGCGCTCCGATGCCTCCGGCAGGCCGAGGGTGGCTATCGTCAACCAGGTATTTACCGAGAAATTCCACCTTGGACGAAATGCCCTCGGGAAACACATCGGTATTGGCGGCGGTCCGCTCGACACCGAGATAATCGGTCTTGTGCAGAACACCAAGAGCGACATAAGAACAGAGTTGGAGCCGCTGGTCCTTTATCCGTACCGGCAGGGCAACCGGATCGACCATCTCACATTCTATGTGCAGACATCCTTAAATTCGGATCAGCTCTTTCTGAGCATCAAAAAATTGATGGCACAGCTTGATCCGAACCTCCCGATAGAAAACCTGCGTGCAATGCCGCAGCAGGTCAGCGACAGCATGTTTGGAGATCGTCTTTTTAGTGTTCTATCGGGTGCATTTGCCTGCCTGGCAACCCTGCTTGCAGCAGTCGGCCTCTATGGAGTACTCGCTTACACCGTGACGCAGCGCACTCGCGAAATCGGCTTGCGCCTTGCGCTCGGTGCCTCCCGGGCGCAAGTGCGTGCAATGGTGCTCAAACAGATGGGGCGCATACTCTTTATGGGCGGATTCATCGGGCTGGGACTTGCAATTGCTCTCGGACGTTTGATGCAATCGATGCTGTATCAACTTCAGGGGTTCGACCCGGTCGTGCTTTGCGGTTCAACCGCTATCCTAGCTCTGGTTGCCCTGATTGCAGGTTTTTTCCCGGCTCAGCGCGCCTCGAAGATCGATCCCATGCAGGCTATGAGATATGAGTAGGAGAAACTGAGCGATTTATTGCCCCGTTTCATCTGAACTCTCAGAGAGAAATCCAATGTCCTTTATTAACGACATTTGCTATGCCTTGCGAGTAATGCGCAGGTATCCCGCACCGACAGTGTTTGCCATTCTTATTTTGGCACTGGGGATGGGTGCCAACACGGCAATGTTCACTGCCGCTTACGCAGTCCTCAATTCTGCAGCATTGCGCAGCGTGCGCGATCCGCGAACTCTGGTGATGCTATGGGAAAAGAATCCGGCATTCATGGCCAGGATCGCGCAGCGCATTCCAGCCAGATTGGGCAACTATCGCGAGTGGCGACGGCAGAGCCAGTTGTTTGAGGACATGGCTGCATTTTCCAGTTTTATGTGCAACCTGGGCGCGGTGAGGTCGGTTCCCGGGGATTATCCCAAGCGCGTGGAGGCGATCCAGGTGGAGCGCAGCTTCTTCAATCTTTTGGGCGCCAAGCCGGCGCTGGGCCGGGTATTTACTGCAGAGGAATCGCACGAGGCGGCAGACCGGGTGATTCTGTTAAGCGCGGCGCTTTATAAAGAGCAATTTGGAACCGCCACGGATTTGACAGGCAAAACGATTCAAGTGAATGGCGTGCAACGCGCTGTGATAGGTGTGCTGCCGGAAAACTTCCAAATTCCGAACATGTGGGAGGGGACCGAACAGAAAGAACCGCAGGTATGGATTCCGTTGGATCTGGAAAGGCGGAGGTCGCAGGAAGAGCTTTGGTCTACATTCTATTTTGTATATGCGCGGCTGCGGCAGGGTATTTCCTTATCCCAGGCGCGGGCCGAAATGTCCGTGATTGGCGATCGACTTCGGCGCGAGTACCCAGAGCCGAACAAGGGTTTTGGCGTGAATGTTTTCCCGGTTGCAGAGGAAGATACCGGGTTCGCGATGCGCCGCAGCATGATTGTGCTGCAGTTTGCAGTCGGATTTGTGCTGCTGATCGCCTGTGCGAATGTCGGGAATTATCTGCTCGCACGGGTGGCGGCGCGCGAGCACGAGATCTCAATTCGCCTGGCGCTTGGAGCGCAACGGAGCCGGATCACGCGACTGATATTTACCGAGAGTTTGTTGATAAGTGCGCTGGCTGGCGCTGTCGGGCTGTTTGTCGCACTCTGGAGCATCAGCGCCATTTCATCGCTCGCTCCGGTGGAGGCGTTTCATCTGCATGAACTGCGCATGGACACGCACGTTTTCGGGTATGCATTTGTTGTTGTCATAGCAACGGGGCTTATATTCGGCGCAATCCCGGCACTGCATGCGGCGCGGCAAGATATTAACGTCACGATCGCCAGAAGCAATCGCCGGCTCAGCGGCGGTTCGCATTTGATGCGCGGCGGCATGATAATCGGAGAAGGTGCGCTTGCAGTAATGCTACTGATCGGCGCCGGCCTGATGATCCGCAGCCTGCAGATGTTGATGAACGTGAATCTCGGTTTTCGAACCGATCATCTGCTTACAGCAAACATGATCTTGACGAACGCCGACGGCAAACAGGTGGACATGCAACGGGCGGGTGCTTTTGGCGATCAGTTGCTGGACCGCGTTGCCTCGCTGCCGGGAGTTATATCCGCGAGTCTCTCAAACGCGCTTCCAATGCAAAGCGTCTCCCAGACGAATTACGATGTGGAGGGCGCACCCCAAAAAAACAACTGGTCAATTACTAACATCACGAGGGCAACCGAAACCTATTTTGATACGACAGGCATACAAGTCAAACTCGGACGCGCCTTCACGCGCGCTGAGACGGCGTCGAACAAGCCGGGCGTCGTCGTAGTCAGTGAGTCCTTTGCCCACTTAAACTGGCCGAACCAGGATCCGTTGGGCAAAATTGTGCTGTTGCCAGGTGGCGATAAACCGAACCGACTGACTGTCATCGGGATCATAGCCGACACACGTCAGATGGGTCCGGAAGGAGCTACCAATCCGGAAATATACATCCCTTCACGGGCATACCCGGATATCTACCTGTCATTGCGAACAACAGGCGATCCGATGGCGCTGGCGCCAATGGTTAAAGCAATCGTGTCGAACATTAGTCCCGCCCAACCTATCGCGCGTATCTATGCAATGGATCGTGTACTTCATGAATGGACGGAAGAGAAGCGTTTTTACATGTTTATCCTCGTCACCTTTGCCGGCCTTGCGCTCGCTCTCACGTCTTTGGGGCTTTATGGTGTGCTGTCCTATTGGGTATCACTCCGCACGCGCGAGCTTGGAGTGCGGATGGCGCTGGGCGCTAGCGCAATGGAAGTGTTTCGTTTAGTGGTCGGGCAAGGGTTGAAGCTGATGCTATTCGGCATTGCAGCAGGTCTGACGGGAGCCCTGCTTTTGACCCATTTAATGCAGGCACTGATCTTCGGAATCAGCACGAAGGATCCCATGACGTTTGGCATTGCAGCTTGCATCATTGCTGTTGTGGCGTTTCTTGCAACTTACCTCCCGGCACGCAGAGCGACCAAAATCGACCCGATGGAGTCGTTGCGCGCGGACTGAATTTACCAGCCTCCGTGCACATGCCTTATGAATATTCGTCTGCTTCTTCTGCCTGGTTTAATTCAATGTCCGGAATTGCAATTTCAGTGTCCGATAATGGACATCGATCGTTGATCACCAACAACTCGCTATGTTAGATAAGATCTTATGTAACAATATCTTGTCCTTATCGCGCATCGCTGGCTAGAGAATTGCACAATTGCTAACGGCATTATTTCATACACTTGTTATTGGCTGCATGGTTAGCCAGGGGCAAAAGTGGTGGACATACCTCGAAAGTCACAAGCCCGTCTGCGCCTGATGCGAAGGATGGCCTTCGGCGTCATCATTTTAAGCGCGATCGGTGGAATCAGCTGGTACGCATCGCGCCTTAAGCCAGCTGCTCCCCCGGTAGATAAGGCGACAGTCTGGATTGATACAGTCAAACGCGGCCCGATGCTGCGTCAGGTTAGGGGATTAGGGAAGCTGGTTCCGGAAGAAATTATCTGGGTCCCTGCCGCAACAGAAGGGCGTGTTGAAAAAAGGCTGCTGGAAGCAGGCGCGCGTGTGAAGTCAGATACGATTCTGCTCGAGTTGAGCAATCCTCAGTTGGAGCAGGAAACGGTTAATGCAGAGTGGGATTGGAAAGCGGAACAGAGCTCCTATGCGGACCTGAAGGTGCGGCTCGAGAGGGATCAATTAACCCAGGCAGCCGATATGGCGAAACTCGAGTCCGATTACGAGCAGGCGGTTCTACTTTGCGATGCAGATGCCGAGCTGGAAAAGAGCGGCCTTATCCCAAAGTTGGATGTGAAGCGGGATAGCGCGAATGCACAGCAATTGGCCAAACGTCTCCAGATTGAAAAGCAGCGTCTTGCAATCTATAAGGAATCCATCGAAGCGCAGCTGGCACAACAGCGTACCAAGATCGACCAGCGTCACGCGCTTTATGTCCTCAAAGACAGCCAGCTCGATCAGCTGAAGGTCCGGGCAGGCGTCAACGGCGTGCTGCAGCTGATTCAGGTTGATGTGGGGCAACGCGTTGCCGCTGGCGCCGATCTTGCCCGGGTGGCAAATCCAAACAAGCTCAAGGCTGAATTGAACATTGCTGAAACGCAGGCAAAAGACATTCAAATAGGCCAGGAGGTCTCGATCGATACACGCAACGGCCTCATTCCCGGCAGCGTGTCGCGCATAGATCCCGCGGTGAAGGACGGAACCGTGACTGTAGACGTACGGTTGGAAGGGGAATTGCCCAAGGGGGCGCGCCCTGATCTGAGCGTTGACGGAACAATAGTCTTGGAAAAACTGGATGATGTTATATATGTGGGACGTCCTGTTCAAGGCCAGCCGGATAGTCAGGTGAGTATCTTCAAGCTGGATCCTGATGGCAAGGGCGCCGCGAGAGCCACGGTCAAGCTGGGCCGAAGCTCGGTGAATACCATTGAGATTAAGGACGGCTTGAAGCCGGGCGATCAGGTGATCTTGTCGGATATGACGGCACAGGACGGCTTTGACCGCATCCGCTTGAATTAAAGGAGAGTCAATGAACAACGCAGAGCAGCCGTTAATTCATCTCGACGATGTGACCAAGGTTTTTCTCACCGACGAAATAGAAACGCATGCGCTCTCGGGCATCACGCTGGACATCCAGCCTGGAGAATATGTCTCTATCGCGGGGCCTTCCGGTTGCGGGAAATCCACGTTGTTGTCCATCCTTGGTCTGCTGGATACGCCTAGTGATGGAGCCTATGTCCTCAACGGAAGGCTAGTGGATAAATTGAAGCACTCGGAACGGGCCCGAATTCGCAATCGCGAGATCGGCTTCATTTTCCAAAGCTTTAACCTCATCGGCGACCTGACCGTGTTTGAAAATGTCGAGCTGCCTCTCACATACAGAGGAATGGGAACAAGGGAGCGCAAGGCACGGGTCAGTGAGGCGCTCGAAAGAGTTGGGATGGCTCACCGCGCCAAACACCTGCCCAGTCAACTCTCGGGAGGCCAGCAGCAAAGAGTGGCCGTGGCCCGGGCACTTGGCGGAAACCCTCTTATTCTCCTCGCGGACGAGCCTACAGGCAATCTCGATTCCAAAAACGGCGAGGCGGTCATGGCATTGATGAAGGACTTGCACATGCAGGGCGCAACCATCTGCATGGTGACACACGATCCGCGATATGCAGAGCTTGCGTCACGCACGATCCACCTGTTTGACGGCCGCATTGTCGAGGAACACGAGGCTGCCGCGCACGAAGCTTAACGCTTCGAATCTTCGGAATTTCGAGGTAAATATGGGAAGTATATGGCAGGATCTGCGATATTCGGTGCGAATGCCGGCCAGGAATCCGGGCATACTCTGCGCAATTGTGGCTTATCTGCCCAACGACGGAGACAGGAGATCGGGATCCGCGTATTTCTCGGGGCACAGCATGGGGACATCTCCCGATTGGTGCTTGGCAGCGGATTCAAAGTCTGTTTCGTCGGAATCGCTTTCGGCCTGCTTCTCTCATTTTTTGCTATGCGTTTGATTACCAGCATATTTTATGGTGTTGCCCCAACCGATTTGTGGATCTTTTCGGCCGGTTCACTTCCGGTGTCGGCGCTATCTCATTTGGCGAACTATATTCCAGTGCACTGCGCCGCCCGCATTGATCTGATGATTGCGCTAAGGTATGAGTAGGGTTCCGGGCATCAGCACAGGAGAAAAAATGGAAGGCAACCTGATTCAGCTGAGAAATATCGAAAAGAGTTATCCGCTTAGGGCTGGTAAATTCTTTGTTTTGCGCCGCGTTAACCTTGACGTCAATGAAGGGGATTTCCTGACCATAATGGGGCCGTCGGGTGCAGGGAAATCCACCTTGTTGACCATCCTGGGAATGCTTGACGGCGAGTGGAGCGGAGAGTATTACCTGTCGGATCAGCCTGTTCATAAGCTGAATCTCAAACAACGGTCTGAACTCAGCAAACGGAATGTTGGATTTGTTTTCCAGCAGTATCATCTGCTGGATGAATTAACCGTAGCGGAGAACCTCGACCTTCCTTTGTCGTACCGCAATTTCAAGTCCTCGGAACGCCAGGGCATTGTTGCCGATGCGCTGGATAAATTCCAGATCGTGGCCAAAAAGGACCTTTACCCCAACCAGCTCTCCGGCGGACAGCAACAGTTGGTGGCAGTTGCACGTGCAATTGTCGCAAAGCCCAAGCTGATCCTGGCAGATGAACCCACCGGCAGCCTGCATTCCAGCCAGGGGAAAGAGATCATGGACCTGTTCAAAAAGCTCAACAGCGAAGGCACCACCATCATCCAGGTCACTCACAACGAAAACTGGGCCGCTTATGCAAGCAGGATTATCAAGCTTGCCGACGGATGGATCGTTAACGAATGAAGCAACCCGGTACAGTTTTCGACTGCTTTGCAGTATGCTGGACGGACAATGACCTCCAATCCAAACACTCCTCGAATCCTGATCGCGGATGACCAGCCGGACGTGCTGGAAGCACTCAAGATGCTGCTCAAGGCTGAAGGGTATCGCACGGAAACGGCGTCATCTCCCCCGGGCATCATTCAATCGCTGGAAAAACACGATTTCGACGCCATTCTGATGGATTTGAATTATGCGAGGGATACCACCTCCGGCCAGGAGGGGCTCGATCTCCTGGCCCAGATCCGTCTGCAAGACGATACGCTCCCAATTATTGTGATGACCGCCTGGGGAAGTGTGGAGCTTGCCGTAGAAGCCATGCATCGCGGTGCGCGCGATTTCGTGCAAAAGCCTTGGGATAATGCCCGTCTATTGACGATTTTGGGAACGCAGCTTGAGCTCAGCCGGGCTTTGCGGAAAGGTCGGCACCTTGAGGCGGAAAACCGCCTGCTCCGTGACGAAGGACCTCCGAAGATCATCGCGAGCTCTGCCGCTATGAACCCAATCCTGGATCTGATCGCCCGAATCGGTCCCTCCGACGCCAATGTGCTCATCACAGGCGAACACGGTACCGGGAAGGAGGTCATCGCAAAGACTCTGCACTCCATTTCGGTGAGGTCTTCGAAGCCTCTGGTTATCGTTAATGCAGGCGGTCTTTCCGAGGGAGTTTTTGAGAGTGAGCTCTTCGGTCATGTAAAGGGTTCATTCACGGATGCCAAGTCGGATCGCGTGGGCAGATTCGAACTCGCGGAAGGTGGGACTCTTTTTCTTGACGAAATAGCCAATGTTCCTTTGAATCTTCAGAACAAACTTCTCCGGGTCCTCGAGACGGGTGAATACGAGCGCGTGGGATCGTCAAAAACACGCCAGGCAAACGTGAGGATTTTGAGCGCCACAAATTCGGATCTGACCGGTGAAGTTGCTGCCGGGCGTTTTCGCCAGGACCTGCTTTACAGGCTCAATACCATTGAGATCCGCCTGCCTCCTTTGCGCCACCGTCAATCGGATATTCCGCTGCTTGCGCAGCAATTTCTCCGGCAACACTCGATGCGTTACAGGAAATCGTTGTCGGGATTTGAAGAGCCTGCGATGCAGGTCCTTTTGAAGCATCAATGGCCGGGAAACATACGGGAGCTGGATCACACGGTGGAGCGCGCGGTCCTGATGGCTCAAGACAACCTTGTGCGTGTTGCCGATCTTGGTTTGCACCAGGACGGGGAAGCACCAGTCCGGTTGGAGGAAATGAGCTTGGAAGAAGTGGAGTCCTTCTTCATTAAGAAAGCTCTTGCACGGTATGACGGGAATGTCAGCCAGGCCGCCGAGGCACTTGGACTCAGCCGTGGGGCTCTCTATCGACGTCTGCAAAAGTTCGGGGAAAGTCAGTGAAAGATGCCGGGAGTTTAAGCACATTTCGCGGGTCAAATCTCGTGTCGAGTCGTACCGATAACGCGAAATATGGTTCTCGAACTCCCGGACGGACGCGCCGGATCGGCCACGAAACCCGGATAGCCTTGAATGCAATGGTTGCCGGTTTGCCCGGAGTCACGGTATCTCTCGTTTTGCTGTGGACTGGAAGCTATTCATCGAAGATCCAGTGGACTCTTACGGTTTTGATCCTGGGCTTCTGGTTGGGTTATTCCTCCGCTATTCGAAACAAAGTTGCCCGCCCCCTCCAGACCATATCCAATGTTCTTGCGTCTCTGCGGGAAGGTGATTTCTCCCTGCGGGCGCGCGGAGCAGGGAATCCGGATGCACTCGGAGAGGTTGTTTCCGAAGTAAACGCTTTGAGCGAAACTCTGAAAGAACAACGGCTAGGCGCAGTTGAAGCGACCGCTCTGTTGCAGAATGTTATGCAAGGAATTGACGTGGCGGTGTTCGCTTTCGATGGCCTTCAGATTCTAAGATTGCTAAACAAGGCCGGCGAGCGGTTGCTGGCTTCCTCTGCCGAAAAACTG
>Ga0326728_10006437_pt1 | contig 31608 bp, 41 predicted proteins | sample MB3enrmetagenome_FD_207602 | JGI IMG/M metagenome (GOLD analysis project Ga0326728, IMG submission 207602) | Lab enriched peat soil microbial communities from McLean, Ithaca, NY, United States - MB31MN | ecosystem: Environmental > Terrestrial > Soil > Wetlands > Peat | place: USA: New York...
GTTGAACGATTTCAATTAATCCGGCAAGCGCCGCCGATACCCCCAACTCGTAGGGGGAGGGCGGCGCGCGCAGGGGGTCATAGGGGCGAAGCCCCTATCTCATCTATACCGGATTGGCTTATGCGGCGGTCAAGGCTGCGCGCCCTGCGAATCTGCCCCGGACCTGGAATCGCATGCCCGTGGCTCTCGAAACAATCGCCCAATCAGGCACGAAATTCAATCTGCCGCGAGGAAGCTATCTCGTGGCAAGCCCATTCGCTATCGGCTTGATAAAGCTGAGGCGTGAACGTGACGGGCTGAACCTGATTGATAAGCTGGCTCCTCTCGAAGCGAAGGGCGCCGATTTCATCGTCTTCGCCGGCATGCCCGGCTTCTCCGACCGGACCGCTGCCGAGGCTTTGGACCGTGTCCTGTATCTTCTTTATAAGAGCAATATCAATCTGCCGTACGAGCAGACCGGCCCTTTTTTCGATAAACCCATCCCGAAGGATGTGTGGACCAGTTATCACCGCAAGCTGGGGAGAGCGTCTGTCCTGGGCATTTTCATCCGCGAGCCGGAACCTGACGGAGCATGGCTGGCGAAATAACCCGGCCAGCGCTCCTCATGAATCGTGTGGTGCTGACTATGCTGATCGGAAAAGTTTCTCCAGCCGGATTGGCTTATGGCATACTCAAAGCCGCTGCCGCAACGAACTCTCCTGCTCCGGCAAGGCCATATAGTCCCTGGCGCACTGTCTCCGGAGCCCTGGAGGAAATCATGAAAAAAGACCTCAAGGCCCTCAGCATGCCGGAAGGGACCAGTTTTATTGCAGCCCGCATCCGAGCCGGCGTGCAGTTGATGCTGCAGGATGCGGGTGAATGCGGGCCGGCCATGGAACGGATGATGGCCCCCCTTGAAGAGAAAGGCGCCAATACGCTCGTCCGCGCTTCAGTCCCCGGCTTCCCCAACCATACCGCTGCCGAGGCTCTGCACCGCGCCCTGAACCTTCCTTATGATGCCACCGGCATCATCGTGCCGTACGAACGCGACGGCATCTTTTTCAATGTGGTGCCCAAGTTGGTGCTGGATAATTATAGAGGCAAGTTCGGGAACGCGGAAGTGCTCGGCATTTTCCACCTGGAACTGCCGGTCCGCTACGGCCTGAAAGCCGGCATCGTGGCCCTGCTGCCGCAGTAGCTGGCCCTGCAATTTACACGAGGTTATGGCGCTTACCACGGCTTTTATAAACTCTTTTGGGGATGGTGTGAACATGCCAAACAAGCACAGATTCAGGCATCTGGTTCATCTGTTAAATCCATGGCACCAAAAAGACCGGCTCCCGCTCCGGGAGGACGCCATGGGAGCGCAACAGAAACCCGGCCTGGAAATACCAACTACGGCTCCCGTGGCCGCATGTGGAGCCGCGAGAATCTTCATCGAGCTGGAAGACACGCCGGAAGAAGCCAAAAGATACGGTGAGAAGTATACCGCACTGGTACGGAACATCGCGGATGCGCTCAGGAATGGGTGGCTGACTCCGCCTGAGAATGAGATAAACCCGTACGAGGAAATAAAATTCTTCGAGAAAATCAGGGATCTGCTGAAGAACGACCTGGGGATACATTACGGAGTGACTGCGTCGGAGTTTATCTCAGAGTCCCTGGATACCCGGAAATGGGACTGCGACGCTTCCGCGTTCCTTGTATTCGACGTCGCTAGGGAAGTGGAACTGCCGATTCAGATGATTTTTGTTCCGGGGCAGGAGCATGTGCTTGTCGCAACGGAAAATATCTGTTTCGAATCGCCTCTGGGGGTCATCTCTCCTAGGCTGGTCCTGCCCCTGCTCCACCCCAAGGTCTCTCTGAAAACCTCGGATCCGGAAAAAATCCATTCGCTCAGTTTCTTTAGCCGTGGAATGGTACGTCTCAAAAAAGAGGATTATGACCGTGCCATAGCTGACTTTAACGAAGCAATCCGCCGCAATCCGGTGGACCAGCTCGCGTACAACAACCGTGGACTGGCATATTCCCACAAGGGGGATTACACTCGTGCGGTGGAAGACTACACCGAAGCAATCCGGCTCAATCCCAAGGATGCGAGCGCGTACAGCAACCGTGGAAACACATACTCTTATATGGGAGATTATGACCGCGCGATGAAAGACTTCAATAAAGCGGTCCGTCTCACTCCTAAGGATTCACGTGTATACAACAACCGTGGAAACAGCCATTCCGATAAAGGGGATTACAAGCGTGCGATAAAGGACTACAGCCGGGCAATCAGTCTCGATCCAAAAAATGCGGACGCGTACAAGAACCGTGGAATCGAATATTCCTATCTGGGCGACCAGGCCAAGGCACAGGCGGACTACGGCATGGCTGCCCGTCTGAGACAAGCCAGCCAGTGACACGCTCCTGAGCGTCTGCAGCCGTCTCAGCATCTTTATAAACATTTCTTCTTATACTCCTCCAAGTATCCAATTATTTATATCCGGCGGTTTCTGTTTTGCGATGCAAAACACGGACACCCCAGTGCACACTGAGGTCCCGATGACAGTAGGGGATTCGTCCCTGAAAATGTCCGGGCAACGCGGAAATAGCGGTGCAACATGACAGACATACAGAGACCCCGCAGGGGTTCAATGGCCCACAGGCCAAGGAAAAGGGCAGACAGCCAGAACGCGCGCGTTTACTGGCAGGAATCGCCTGACAAAAGAGTGCTCGGCTTCGCAGGCTACAAGGTCGGCATGACGCACGTGGCATACGTGGATGATACCGAGTCGCCTACCAAGGGCCAGGAGATAGTGAGCCCGGCCACCGTGATAGAAGTCCCGCCGATGACCGTTTACGGAGTGCGCTGCTACCAGTGCAACAATTCTGTCGGCGACATACTCAGCACGGATGCGAAGGTCCTCAAGCTGGCCGGCTTCAATGCGGCCCCTTCGGCCAAGCAGAAAAATCCGAACCGGAAAAACCTGGACGAGTCTGCAGTGGACGAGGCACGATTGCTGGCCTTCGCGATGCCTTCCAGGACCAGGATGGGCAAGAAGCACATCGAGAAGATGGAGCTGGGAGTGGGCGGCAAGGACGGGAGGGAGAAGCTGGAGTTCTGCAGGAGCCTCATCGGCAAGGAGCTCCGCGTATCCGACGTTTTCAAGAACGGCGAGCATTTGGACGTCGTTTCCATCACCAAAGGAAAAGGATGGCAGGGCGCGGTCAAGCGGTTCGGCATCTCCATACAACGGAGGAAGGCGACCGGAAAAAGAAGGCACGTCGGAACGCTGGGCCAGTGGCATCCGCCCTACGTGCTTTACACGGTCCCGCAGGCAGGGCAGACCGGCTACCACCAGCGGACCGAACTGAACAAGAGGATACTCAGGATGGGGCAGAAGCCAGAGGACATAAATCCCTCGGCCGGTTTCATCAACTACGGATTCGTCAGGAACGACTACGTATTATTGAAGGGCTCGGTGCCCGGGCCTGCCAAGCGGCTGGTGAAGCTGAGGCTCGCGGTACGCGCCTCAGGCGCCAAGGAGCCGCAGGTCTCATACGTGGCGACGAGATAGGTGTTCATATGAAAGCAAGCGTATACTCGATTGAAGGGAAGGTGCTCAGGCAGGTGGACCTGCCGGCGGTATTCCAGACGCCGCACCGCGAGGACCTGGTGAAGCGCGCTGTTCTCAGCGAGGAGAGCATGCTATACCAGCCGAAAGGCAACTACAAGTTCGCGGGCCTCGAGACCAGCGCGCGCTACCGCGGGCGCAAGGAGGATTTCGGTTCGGTCAAGAACAAGGGCATCCCGCACCTGCCGCACGAAGTCCTGCCCAAGGGCGGGCTGGGCAAGGTCAAAAGGGTGCCGCACGCGGTGAAGGGCCGCAGGGCGCACCCGCCGAAGCCCGAGAAGGTAATCGTCGAGTTCATCAACAGGAAGGAGCACGCGCTGGCCCTTGCGAGCGCGCTTTCAATGAGCGCGGACCGCAAGACCGTCTGCGACCGGCTGCACGTGGAGATGAGCCTTGCGCTACCTATAGTCATGGACGACGCGTTCGAGAAGCTGGCCAAGACCAGGGACGTGGTTAAAGTGCTCGAGGCATTGAACCTCATCAGGTTCATCGAGAAGGCGAAGCGGAACGGGACGAAATCCCCGCTCATCGTGGTCGCAGGCGGCAGCATCCTCAAGGCGGCTGCCAACCTCGCCGGAGTGAACGTGGTCAGGGTGAAGGACCTCTCGGTCCGGGACCTGGCTCCGGGCACGCACGCAGGCAGGCTCACGCTCTTCTCCGAGGGCGCGCTGCCAGAGATAGCCAAGAGGTTTTCCGCATGATGCTGATAAGCCCGGTCAAGACTGAGAAAGCCATAGGGAAGATAGAGTACGAGAACACGCTCACGTTCGTGGTGCAGAACTCTGCCACCAAGAAGGCCATAAGGGACGAGGTGGAGAAACTGTTCTCCGTGAAGGTGGCGGGAGTCCGCACTTTCCTCACGCCGGCGGGCAAGAAGCACGCGCTCGTGAGGCTGGAGAAGGCCTTCAAGGCCGACGACGTGGCCGTGAAACTGAAGATGATAGCTTAGGTGTATGCTTATGGGTAAGAGATTAAAGCAGCAGAAGAGAGGGCGCGGTTCCCCGAGGTACCGCGCGCCGCACAAGCGGTTCAAGACAGACCTAGCCTACCGGTCGTATGACGATCTGGAGAAGACAGGAGTGCTCAGCGGCAGGGTGGTCGGGCTGGTCGACGACCCGGCACGGACAGCGCTGCTCATGAAAGTGGCATACGAGAACAACGAGAGCGGCTTCCTGCTCGCGCCCGAAGGCATCTGCGTGGGCGACACCGTGGAGCTCGGCTCCCAGGGGCGGCTTACCCTAGGAAGCGTGCTGCCTCTCTATCGCATGCCTGATGGCGCTTACATATTCAACATTGAACGGAATCCCGGAGACGGAGGCAAGATGGTGAAGGCCCCGGGCTCTTACGCTAATATAGTAGCCAAGGAAGGCAAGATAGTTTATATCAAGCTGCCCAGCAAGGCCACTGTCGTCCTCTCCAACGAGTGCAGGGCGCAGCTCGGCGTGGTAGCCGGCGGCGGAAGGCTGGAGAAGCCCATGCTCAAGGCAGGCAGCCAATACCACAAGATGAAGGCGAGGAACAGGCTGTGGCCGGTCCCAAGGGGAGTGCACCAGTCAGCCTACAACCACCCGCACGGAGGCAAGCAGCACCACGTCGGCAAGCCGACCACGGTGGCAAGGAGCACTCCGCCCGGAGGCAAGGTGGGGCACATCGCCGCGAGGCAGACCGGCCGCCGCAAGGGCAAGACGGCAGGCGAAGGAGAAGGTGAGCGGTCATGAAAAAGGACACGTGGAAAGGCATCGACGATGAAGGCATCGCAGCGCTGCCCATGGACGACTTCCTCAAGAAGACTACGTCCAGGAACAGGAGGACGCTGTTGCGGCTGAAGTTCAACCCGAGGCTGAAGCAGTTCATAGAGGAAGTGCGGAAAATCAAGAAGGCGAATCCGAAGAAGCTGATAAAGACGCACATCCGCGAGGCAGTGATACTGCCGGAGTGGGTAGGGCTCTCCTTCGGGGTCCACAACGGCAAGGAATTCAAGCGCGTGGACATAACGCTTACCAAAGTGGGCAGAAGGCTCGGCGACTTCTCGCACAGCACTGGGAGAGTGCTGCACTCCGGCCCCGGTGTCGGTGCTACGAGAGGTTCCAAGTTCGTGCCTCTGAAGTGATGACCATGAAAGGATACTCTTCTGATACGGAAAACGCCGCGACCGCGCGGACCGAAGGCGTGAACGCCTCCTGGAAAGACCTCGCGGAAGTGTGCGCCAGGATACGCGGCATGGACGCCGACAAGGCAGTGGCATTCCTGGGGAAGGCCGCGGTCAAGCCCACCGAAGGCGGCATACCAATCCTTTTCAAGAGGCACTGCAAGAAGCTCGGCCACCGGCGCGAGCTCGGCGGGCGCAAAGGCAGGTATCCGTGGAAATCCGCGGCAATCGTCCTCAAGGTGCTGCAGAGCGCGATGGCTAACGGGCGCTCCCGGGGCATGGGCGATTCCTACAGGGTAGAATCTGCGTGCGCCAACATGAAGATGGCATTCCCGCGCCTGGCTTCCAAAGGGCGCTGGGCACGCTCGAACCTGGAGACGTCGCGCATAGAGATAATACTCAGTGGCTCGGAAATTCCCAAGGCGGTCAGCGTGAAAGCGCCGGCCAAGCCCGAGGCGAAGAAGCCGGTAGCAGAGGCGAAGGAATCCAAGCCCGCAGCGGTCCAACCCGTGGCACCGCCCGTAGGGACGCCTTCGGCCGTGCCGCCGGTCTCCGCCCTCAAGGACGAGGCCAAGGCGGATCACGAGCACAAGCACGAGGCCGAGAAGGAGTTCGAGCAGGAGAAGAAGCGTGAGGACGCCGAGCCCCACCATCACGGGGAGTACAAGAAAAGGTGATTATGGATGCTTTACCAGGAGAAACTAATCGAGGAGCAGATAGGCAAGTACCAGGTCATGAAATTCCTCGAAGCGAAGCTTGACCGCGCCGGCCTGGCGAGCGTGGACATACAGCGCACGCCGCTGGTGACCAGGATAACCCTGGAGGTCACCAATCCGGCCAGGATAATCGGCAAGAGAGGCAAGCTCATCAACGAACTGACAGACGTCATAAAGAAGGAGTTCAAGATAGAGAACCCGCAGATAAGCGTCATCGAGGTCCGCAACCCGTCGCTTGAGCCGCGCATGGTGGCCAAGAAGGCGTCCAAGTACATCGAGCAGGGCAAGAAGGTGCGAGCTGTGCTCCACTTCGTGCTCCGCGAAGTCATGCGCGCAGGCGCATTGGGCGCCGAGATAAAGGCTGCGGGCAAGATAGGCGCAAAGGGCGCCAAGGCCAAGCGGCTGCGCGTGATGGCCGGCTACATACCTACCGCAGGCGAGCCTGCCAGGCTGGTGCGCGTCGCGCATCTGAATGCCAACACCAAATCAGGAGTTATCGGCGTGCTCGTGAGAATCGTTCCTCCGGGCACCGTGTTTCCGGACAAGGAGGACATACACGTCGTGCTTCCGAAAGTCATAGAGGCCGCGAGCGAAGTGACCGAAGGGCGCGAGCCGCGGGCTCCGCCGACCGCAGAGGAGAAAGAGGCGGCAGATAAGGCGAGGAACGCACCGCCCAGGAGAAGGCGCTGAGGGATTCACCATGGCAATCATAAGGAAAAGCGAACTGAAGAAGATGAGCGCCCATGAGCGCGCCAGGAAGATAGCCGAGCTGGAGAAAGCCATGCTCGAGCTCCGCGGCGAGGGCAAGAAGGAGAAGACGAAGCCGCTGCGCAAGGCGATAGCGAAACTGCTGACCTGGGGGAGCATAGAAGCTGCCGCGGCTGCTGCGAAACCCGTGGCAAAAAGTCCGCAAGGCCCTGCACCAGCGGCGAAAGGCCCTGCACTGTCCCAGGAAGCCAGGAAGCCTGTAGTGCCAGCATCTGTAGAAAAGCGGAAGTAAGCGAACCTTTATATACTATGGAAACGTAATTAATACTAGGTGAATGTATTGGATAAATGCCAGAAATGCGGGATGCTCAAGGACCTTTGCGCGTGCGAAATCCTTGACAAACAGGGAGTAGCGAAAATAAAGATATACACGACTTCTAAAAAGTTCAAGAAGATGGTCACGGTCGTGGAGGGCATAGACAAGGCCCAGCTGGACCAGACCACCAAGGAACTGAAGCACAAGCTCGCCTGCGGCGGAAGCGCCAAGGAAGGCGTCATAATACTGCAGGGGAACCACAAGACCAAGGTCTCCGATGCGCTCAAGCACCTCGGCTATCTCGAAGAGAGCATAGAAGTCAGGTAAGGCCTGCAGCAAGCCTTTTATTCTGTTTTATACACTTATTTACACACATATCCTGATGGGTGAGGTGTAGATTTGGAACTTGTATCAAGAATCGGTGAAATCGAGCGCCTGGAAAGGTTCGTACGGGACCTTACAGCCTGGAGCCCGGTCCCTTCGGGCAGCGTCCTGAGGGTGCCCGCCTATTCCTATCCCAGCTGGGGCATCCTGCCCACCCTGCGGAATGCGGACTGGCTGTATGCCAAGTCCTGCAACGCGTGGATGTCGGAATGGCAGGAGACCGGCCCGGCGCTCAACATGCTCGTCAACGAGGCGTCCAAGGATGCGGGCATCTCCGAGCTGAACACGCTCATGAACGAAAAGATAGGCGAACTCGCGCTCCCGGAGATAAGAAAGCTGATCGACTGGCAGGGTGGGTTCGACGCCGTTGATCTGGGCGCAGGCACCGGCGCCACCACCATCGCGGTGCTCTCGGCCATGCTCCGGCACGGGGTGGTGCCAAAAAGGGAATCCATGTTCCTGCTGGTGGAGCCGTCCGCGTCCAGGCTGGCCGAGGCGATCGTGTCCACAGGGAAACTGCTCGCAGGCTCGGCGCTCGAGGCTCCAATCACGATAATGACCGACACGAAAACCGACGTCCGGGCGTTCGCAGGGCTTCCGAACGGCATGTTCGACATCGCGCTCGCGAATGCGGCGCTCCATCACCACTCGTTCAACAACCACCTCTCCGCGCTCCACCGCGTCCTTACCCCCTCCGGCGCGCTTTTCGCAGGCGACTGGCACAACAGCATGTGGGAACGCCCATCCAGGGTGTACTGGCTCCTCATTCTCCTGGCGAATCCGGACGACCGGCAGCTGAAGAACGACGTGCTGCGGTTCATGGGCAGCGGGAAGAACCCTCCGCACACGGACTGGATCGAGCGTCCGGAGGTGATGGAATTCAGGCGCCGCTTCCTCAGGGACGGCGCTGAAGGCGCATTCGCCGGCCTCTCGGAGGAGGAGCGGAAGGCCAACGTTGGCATGGCGAAGTTCTGGCTAGCCGTCGGCCGGCGCTCCAGGCAGCTGGGCGTGCGCTCGCCGATATACTTCCTGGAAAGCCACGAGCGGCTTTCCATGCGCGTGGCCAACCTCACGAATGCCGGATTCACGTTCGCGACCGAAGAGCGGTCAAAATACCATAAGCTCGTGGCGTCCAAGGGCCTGGGCGAGCTCTCCGTCGTCATGCGCGCGAGAAACCATTAGGCCGGATAATCGTTATTTCTATCCGGTTTGCGCTTCAGAGCCTCAGCTGCAGCGGGTCCATTGTGGTGTTGTACTTGACCAGCGCGGCACGGTATGCCGGGCTCATCACGGTCATCGACGCCGTCATCTGCTGGTCCTCTGTGGTGGAATCCACCTCGAAGCGTACTCTGCTGAGCTTGGCGTAGTCCGCAACCCGCTGCAATTCTGCCAATGCGATGGCGTCAGGCACTTCCCCGAATCGCCGCAAGAGCGGCGTAGCCGCCAATCTTTCCGGCACATAGCCGCGTACGACCAGCAGGGATGGTTTGGGCCCGACTTTCTCGCCATCGCGCCTCATCGGGTCCATGGCTTTCCTGTCGGCCAAGTATGTCATCAGGTCCACGGCATCCATCAGATTATTGACCCGCGACTCGCCTTTGGGCTCGATGAGATTATAGATGAAATAGCCCCGGAAACCGAAACCGGCTTCCGCAGCATTTTCCGCGGCCTCTGTCAGCTTGGAATCGGGCAGTCCCTTGCGGATTTTGCGCCTGACCGAATCATACGGGCTTTCGATGCCGACCGCGACGGTTTTTGCTACGACGTCAGTTCCGAACAGGTCGTCGATTCGACTCTTTACCTGGGCCAATATGGCGGTTTTGATGAACTGCGCCCTTGATTCGAACACCAGTTCAGCCACTGCAGGCAGTTTTTCGCGGATTATACCCAGCATCCCCAGCAACGCTTTCCTTCGTACCGTTTCCGTGTTGAACACGCTGTCGCTGTTTGTTATGAGCGAAACCATTCCCACCCGCTTCAGGTCTCCGCCTTTATCCGTGAAAGAGCGGATGCTGCCGTTCAATTGTGCGGCCGCTTCACTATATAGAAGGGGCTTCCCATCGCCGTCGGTTTTACCCAGGCCGCAGAAGAGGCACTTGCCCCACGAGCAATTCCTGGTCTTGAGCGTTATGAATAATTCGCCGCTTTCACGGCCATTGATGCGTGCGGGTCTGAACGAGACTTTATGCGCCTCATTGCGTGGCGCTGGCTGTCGTTGTTCCATTATATTATTGTGTTAAAAACAATATATAAATGTATCTTTTACCGTGTGGCCCGCTGCCAACTTATTTTAATCTCCTTGGTGCATCCTTCCCTCATGATTGACCGGAAGAATCTGCTTTATTCCACTTTCATAGGGCTGGCTGTGGAAATATCCAATTCCAGCCAGAGGAAACTCGTCGGCCTCTGCGGCAAGGTGGTGGACGAGACCAAGAACCTTATTACTATAGAGACGCCGGCCGGGAAGGAGGTCCGCGTGCCGAAAGTGTCCGCGACGTTCCGCTTCACCACTGAAGATGGCTCCAAGGTGGACGTGGACGGTTCGGATATAACTTTCCGCCCGCACGAGCGCGCGAAGAAAGTCTGATTGTTTCCCCGCGTGTTCCCGTCTAATGATTTATAAACGTTTGTATCTAAATTACCTCTTGCCCGTATTATATTCACTCTATCGGCCCGATATTGGGGCCGGCGGCGCATGAACACCCCTCCCCTTCCAGGGAGAGATTCGAGCGCTTCGTAATGTGGGTTCCGTTCGGTCTACGAGCGAGAATTCGGTATGCATCGGAACAGATGGTGATATGCACATGGCAGCAGCGGAAAAATGCGATGACAAGAAATGCTTCAGGCATGGCGGGCTGAAACTGCGGGGAGAAACAGTCTCCGGGCGCGTGGTCAGCGCCAAGTCCAGGCACACGGTGATAGTGGAGAGGGACACCACCAAGTTCATCTCCAAGTACCAGAAATGGGCCAAGGGGCGCTCGCACATCGCGGCGCACAACCCGCCGTGCATAGCGGCCAAGGTCGGCGATTTGGTGGAGCTGGCGGAGACCAGGAAGCTCAGCAAGACCAAGGCATGGACCGTGACCGGGCTGATAGGCAAGGGTGAAGCATCATGAAAGGGCTCACAAGCAACATAGTGAAGACGCTTACGACCGCGACGGTAATCCCAATCAGCGACAACAGCGGCGCCAAGATGGTCTATGTCATCGGCGCATTGCGCTACAAGGGAACGAGGGCGAAATACCCCAAGGTGGGCATCGGCGACATCGTCATAGCATCGGTCCGGAAGGGCAAGCCGGACATGATAAAGAAGGTAGTGAAGGCGCTCATAGTGCGGCAGAGGAAGGAGTTCCGCAGGGCCAACGGCGTGAGGATATTCTTCGAGGACAACGCAGCGGTGCTGGTCTCGGACGACTTCCTTCCCATCGGCACGGAAATCAAGGGCGTCGTGGCCAGGGAGATAGCAGAGCGCTTCCCCAAGGTCGCGGCGATATCCGCGGGGGTCGTCTAGATGAAATCCGACACTGAGAGGAAGAAATATTACACGGAAAAGCTTCATCGGAAGAAGAATCGGCTGCATGTCCATCTCTCCAAGGACCTGCGCGGCAAGCTCAAGACGAAGAAGCGCGCGGTACTGGTCCGCAGGGAAGACCGCGTGAAGATAATGCGCGGGCCTGGCAAGGGCACCGAAGCGCGCGTGGTTCGCGTGAGCACCCTCAATCGCAAGGTCTATCTCGAGGCGGTAGTCTCCAAGAACCGCAAGGGCAAGGAGAACATGCTGGCCCTCGAGCCGTCCAACCTCATGCTCATATCCCTGGAGCCGACGGAGGAGAGGAAGCAGATATTCAGGGAAGAAGCGTTCAGGAAGCGCGAGCCGAAGCCCGAGGCTGCCAAGCCTGCTCCTGCAGGGGAGAAACCGGCAGCTGTTCCGGCCGAAGCGAAGGCCGCTCCTTCAGTGGAGGCCAGGCAGGAAGGCGCGGAACATGCTCATGAGAAGCACGAGGGTGCCGTGCACACGCACGAGCACAAGCCCGCAACGGAAGAGAAACCGCCCGTGCACACAGCAGTGAAACCGTCTACCAGGTGATATTCTTATGGCTAAACTCGGAGGAACAAGGCATCTGAAAAGGATTGCGGCGCCCAAGGCCGTGCCGGTCACAGACCGCAAGGCACGGACGTGGATGATAGTCAGTGCGCCAGGCCCGCACCCCAAAAAGCACGCGGTCAGCCTCGCAGTGCTGCTGCGCGACCTCATCGGCGTTGTGAAGGACGCCAGGGAAGCGGGCAGGGCGCTCTCCCGCAGGCTGGTGAGCGTGGACGGCAAGGTGCGCACGGACGCTAAGTTCCCGGTCGGCCTCATGGACGTGGTGTCCTTCGGAGGCAGGAGCTACCGCATGGTGGTGGACTGGAAGGGAAGGCTCGTGCCCATCGAAATCAGCGGCGCGGGCGCATCGACCAAGATACTCAAGGTCGTGGGCAAGCGCACCGAGAAGGGCGGCAGGATACTCCTCAGCTTCCACGACGGCAGGAACATGGCCGCGGACAACAACGTGAAGGTCGGCGACAGCGTGATAGTGTCGCTGCCCAAGGTCGGGATGTTGAAGCACCTCAAGTCCGAGAAAGGCGCGCGCTGCCTGGTATCCGAAGGGAAGCACGCAGGCAGCATAGTGCAACTCAAGGAGATAGTCCAGAGGAAGGGAAGCAAGCCGTCCGAAGCGCTGGTGGAGAGCGACGGGCGCGAGTTCATCACGGTCGCCAAATACCTGGTGGTAGTGGACGACGCGTTCGCGGTCAAAGGAGGGAAAAACGCATGAGCATGCGCGACATATCCATCGAGAAGGTCACGGTCAACATCGGCGTAGGAGCGCCCGGCGAGAGGCTCGACAATGCCAGGGGGCTCCTCAGCCGGCTCGCAGGGAACCGCAAGCCGGTGGAGACGGTAGCCAAAAGGAGGGAGCCGGTCTTCAAGCTCAGGAAAGGCATGCCGATAGGCACCAAGGTCACGCTGCGCGGCGAGGATGCGAAATCATTCCTCGAGAAAGCGCTCTCCGCACGCAGGAAGACGCTGAAGGAATCCAATTTCGATCGGCAGGGTAACTTCGCCTTCGGCGTGCCGGAATACATAGACTTCCCGGGCGCCAAGTACGACCCGTCGATAGGCATGTTCGGCTTCGACGTGTGCGTCTCGCTGGTGCGGCCGGGCAAGCGCGTGGCGCTGCGGCGCTTGCGGCCGGCGCCCATAGGTCATCGGCACAGGATAAGCAGGGAAGAGGCGATGGATTTCGCAAAGAACTCCTTCGGGGTAAAAATAGAGTGATTCTTATGAAAATGTCTTTGGAAGAGAGATACAAGGGGAAAGGAAAACGCGTGTGCCGCAACTGCGGCAACTCCCGCGCCCTCATACGCAAGTACAAGCTCTTCGTATGCAGGAGATGCTTCCGGGAAATGGCCGAGAGCATCGGTTTCCGCAAATACGGAGGTTGATTGGATGGATCATCTTGCTGACGCGCTCAACACGATAAAGACCCACGAGATGGTGGGCCAGGAAGTCTGCACGGTCAGGGCCACCAAGCTCATAGGAGAGGTCCTGCGCGTGCTCAAGGAGCACAACTACCTCCTAGAGTACAAGCTCACCGAGAACGGGCGGGGCGGCCTCTACGAAGTGAAGCTCGACGGGCGCATAAACGAATGCGGCGTGATAAAGCCGCGGATGCCGGTCCGGAAGACCGACTGGGCGAGGAAGGAGCAGCAGTTCATACCCGGCTTCGGGGTGGGGCTGCTCATCGTGTCCACGCCGAATGGCATAATGACGAATGCCGATGCCGAGAAAGGCCGCGTGGGAGGAAGGCTCCTGGCGTACGTTTACTAGGTGTTGCTCATGATAGACATACCAGAAGGAGTGGACGTCCGGGTGGAAGGCCGCACTGTTATAGCCAAGGGCCCTGCCGGCGAGGTCCACAAGATATTCAACAAGGAAGCGTTCGTGAAGGTAAGCGGCAAGAAGGCCGAAGTCAGCGCCAAGGACAAGATGATGACGAACACCGTGGAGGCGATTCTGCGGTGCATGGTCCTGGGAGCCAAAACCGGCTACAGGCACAACATGAAGCTCATCTACGCTCACTTCCCCATCACCATAGAAATCAAGGGGAAGGACATCGCCGTCAAGAACTTCCTCGGCGAGAAGCAGGCCAGGAAGACGCATCTGGTCGGCAACACCAAGGTGGAAGCTAAAGGCCAGAGCGTGACGATATCCGGCCCGGACAAGGAAGCTGTCGGACAGACCATAGCGAACCTGCGCACCGCGATGCGCATAAGGGACAAGGATCCGCGTGTGTTCCAGGACGGGATATACGACGCGGAGGGTGAATGATCATGGTAACCAGGAAGAACAAGCCCAAATTCAACGTGCTCAACCTCGGATTCTTCAGGCAGGTGAAGGCCCGCTGGAGGAAGCCCCGCGGCACGCACAACAAGAAGCGCATGAAGCAGAAATGGACCGGTGCCTCGCCGCACATAGGCTACCGAAACCCGCTGGCGCTCCGTGGGATGCACCCGGCCGGCCTGCGCGAGGTGCTGGTGCACAATGTCCAGGGCCTGGAAGGGCTCAAGGGCGTCGTCGTGCGCATAGGCTCCGGAGTCGGCGCCAGGAAGAAGAAGCTCATGGAGGAAAAGGCGAAGGCGCTCAACCTGCGGATACTCAATCCGGAAGTGAGGACTCCGTCGAAGCACGTGCCGAAAGAGCAGAAGCCCGCCGCAGTGAAACCGGCTGCCGCTAAAGCCGCTGCCAAACCAACCGCTGCGGTGAAGTCAGTCGCGCCTGCGCAGGCCAAACCCGCTGCCCAGGCCCAGAAGCCCCGTGAGCAGGCTGCGCAGTCTGCACAGAAACCGGCCAGGAAGGCCGCGCCGCCCAGGGAGCCGGAACCTCCGCCGTTACCGGAGATGAAGAGATAAAGGTGTTTACCGATGGCAATTGCTACCATAAGAAGGCTCGCGGCCGACATAATGAACGTCGGCGAGAACAAGGTCAGGATAGCCCCTGACAACGTGAAGGAAGCCGAAGGCGCGCTCACGCGCGCGGACGTGCGCGGGCTCATAGACAAGGGGATAATCACCCGGCTCAAGCCCCAGGGCAGGGCTAGCACCCGCAAGAAGGAGCGCAGGAGCGTGGGCAAGAGGCGCGGCATCATGATTCCGCCGAAAGTGGCGTGGATGATGAAAGTGCGCGCCCAGAGGAGGCTGCTCCGCGCCATCAGTTCAGACGGCGCCCTGAAGAAGGGCACGAAACGCTCAGTGTACGGCAAGGTGAAGAGCGGAATATTCAGGAACAAGAAGGCGATGCTCAGCTATCTCAAGGACAACGGCTTCGTGGCGAAGGACTACGAGCCGAAGAAGCCCGTTTTCCAGAAGAAGGCCGGCAAGCCCGGAACGCCGCCGAAACAGAAACCCGTTCCTGCAGGCTCAGTACAGAACAGGGCCGGAGCGGCGCAGCAGAAACAGCCTGCAATGCAGAACAAGGCCGCGCCGGCACAGCAGCAGAAACCAGCCGTCGTGGCCCGGCCTGCAGCGGCGCCTCAGCAGAAGCCTGAGCAGAAGAAGGGTGAATCAAGATGACCAAGGCAACAAGTCCCATTTTCAGGGTAGCTTTCCGGAGAAGGCGCGAAGGAAAGACCAATTTCGCCAAGAGGCTGGCACTGGTCAAGAGCGGCAAGACCAGGATGGTGGTCCGCAGGAGCAACGCCGGCATAGTCGTGCAGTTCATAGATTTCGACCCCAAGGGAGACCGCACGCTGCTCACGGTCAACGGCAGGCACCTGGCCAAGCAGTACCAGTGGCCGTCCAAGCGCAACGTCTGGACAGCATACCTGGCAGGCCTCGCGGCCGGCAAGCTCGCGCAGAAGAAAGGCGTGACCGAATTCGTGCTGGACATAGGGATGTATACTCCATCGAAGGGCTCAATACTGTTCGCAGCGCTCAAGGGTGCATCGGATGCTGGGCTGAAGACGCCGTACGACCCGGAGAAGGTTCCGGAATCCAAGCTGGCGAACCCGCCCGAGAGCATAAAAGCGGCGTTCAGCCAGCTCAAGAGCAGGATAGCAGGGTGATGATTGATGGCAGAGAAGATACGCACGGTTGACAAGGAATCATGGACTCCCCGCACTTCCACGGGCATCAAGATAAAGGCAGGCGAGATAACCACGCTGGAGCAGGTCATCGAGTCGGGCAAGCCCGTGCTCGAGCCGGAGCTCATCGACGTCCTGCTGCCGGACATGGAATCCGAGACCCTGCAGGTGAAGACCACCCAGAGGGTGACCGACTCCGGAAAGAGGACAAAGTTCCGCGTAGTCACGGTGATAGGCGACCGGAAGGGCCACGTGGGCCTGGGTGTCGGCAAGAGCGACGAGCTCAAGCCGGCCATGGACTACGCAATAAGGGACGCCAAGAAGCACATGATAGCCATACGCCTGGGATGCGGGAGCTGGGAGTGCAAATGCGCCATACATCACTCGGTGCTCTCCAAGACCGTGGGCAAGGAAGGCAGCACCATAGTGACGCTCAAGCCCGCGCCGCGCGGAGTGGGCCTGGCAGCCAACGACGTGGTGAAAAAGGTGCTCGGAATGGCCGGCGTGAAGGACATCTGGAGCTCGATGCAGGGCGGGAAGAACGTATATAACATGGCCGTGGCTACTATCGAGGCTCTCGACGGGCTCAACACGCTGAAGCCGCGTGCATGAAGGTGATGCTTATGAAAATCGCTATTGTACGTGTGAGGGGCATACGCAACATGGACCCCAGGATAAAGAAGACCATGGAGCTGCTGCGGCTGAACAAGCCCAACCACTGCGTGCTGATAGATGACAGCCCCCAGAACCAGGGCATGCTCAATGTCATCAAGGACTATGCGACCTTCGGGCCGGTGTCCGAGGAGACAGTATACCGGCTGCTGCTCAAGCGCGGGACCAAGGGCGCCTCGCTGCTCCGCGATGTAGCCAAGGAAGCCGACATAAAGAAGGCTGCCGCGGACGTATCGTCGGGCAAGAAGGTGGCGGATTACGCGGACCCGGTATTCCGGCTCCCTCCGCCCTCCAAGGGCTACAAGGACATAAGAAGGAGCTACCCCCAGGGAGACCTGGGCAAGCGGAGCGAGATGGACACGCTCCTCAAACGCATGATATAAGGTGATGCTGATGTCAAAAAGACAGGAAAGCCAGAAAAGAGGATATCTCGGCCACCGCTCGCACGGCCGCGGCAACGTGAAGAACCGGCGTGGCAGCGGCAACCGCGGAGGCCGCGGGATGGCAGGCGTCGACAAGCACAAGTGGAGCTGGGCGACCAAGCACTTTGGAGGCACCTACTTCGGCAAGGTCGGCTTCACGAGGCCCTCGGCGCACGCGCAGGTCAGGGTGGCGCACCTCTACGACATAAACCAGAAGGCGGTGCTCAACAAGCTCGAAAAGAAGGAAGGGAAATATGTATTCGAGTTCGACGGCAAGATACTCGCCACAGGCAGCGTGACCGTGCCGCTCTCCATACGTGCGGCGTCCTGGAGCAGGAACGTGGAAGAGAAACTCAAGGCGGCCGGCGGGGCCATATCCAGGCTGCACGAAGAGAAAGCGCACGAGGAGAAGGTGCATGGGAAAGCATCCTAGCCGTGCAATCAGGTTTATAAATATGTTCCGATAGTTCAGGAAAACATCGCTTAGTTTGGGAAAGACCGGACGAGAAGAGGCGGGCTCAGATGATTCTGGATTACATACACTCACTCTCCAAATTCCTGCCTGAGATAAAGACGCCGGAAACGCCGCCGGGCACCAAGGAGCGGCTGATGTGGACCGGCGTGGCGCTCATACTCTTCTTCATGATGTACATGACCACCTGCCTGGGCGTCCAGGCATCGGTGGCGAGCGTGAACTTCCTGCAGACGATAACAGCGAGCAATACCGGCACCCTGCTCACCGCGGGTATCGGCCCCATCGTCCTGGCGAGCATATTCCTGCAGCTTTTCGTGGGCGCCGGCCTGCTCAAGCTCAACGTGAAGGAGAAGGCCGACAAGGAGAAGTTCCTGGAGACGCAGAAGGTCCTCGCCATACTGCTGGCCCTGGCCGAGGGCATAATCTTCGTCGTTACCAACAGGATAATGGTCAATCCGCTGTTCCCGGGCGAGAGCGTCACGACTCTTGCCAGCGGTGCCATGGTCGTGTCAGCGCCGTTCACGATGGCCCTGGTGGTATTCCAGATAGCCATGGGCTCGGTCATACTCCTGTTCCTGGACGAGATAGTGTCCAAATACGGCGTCGGCAGCGGCATCAGCCTGTTCATCGCGGCAGGAGTGTCGCTGACCATCGTGGTCGGCCTGGTGCACCTGGTGGTCGGGACCGACGGCGTGCTGTCCATAATGGCCAGCGGCGGCGCGGAAGCGATACAGGACTCCATAATAGCCCTGCTGCCCTTCGGCTTCACCGTGCTTGTGTTCCTTGTCGTCGCATATGCTGAATCCATAAAGGTCGAGATACCCATAGCCTTCGAGCGGGTGCGCGGCATGGTGCCGAAGCTGCCCCTCAAGTTCTTCTACGTGTCCAACATCCCGGTCATATTCGCCAGCGCGCTCATAATCAACATCCAGCTCTTCTCCGGCTCGGCCCTCGTCGGCACCTACTGGAACCAGGCCACCCAGATGGAGAAACTCGACTTCAGCCAGGGCTACAGCCTGAGCAAGGACGGCATCCTGCCGCTCATAGGCTACGTTGACAACCAGGGCGAGCTCCAGGACGGCCTCCTCTACCTGTTCACGCCCATCAACGGCGCATCGCGTACGTCCCCGCAGGAGTGGGATTTCCTGTCCGCCGACAGCACGCCCATATTCCACATCCCCGAATGGGTACATGCTATCGTTTACTCGCTCGGCCTCTCATTCATCGCCGTCCTTTTCGGCCTCTTCTGGGTGGAGATAGCCAACATGGACGCCAAGAGCGTCGCGACCCAGTTGTCTTCTTCAGGCCTGCAGATACCTGGCTTCAGGCGCGACCCGCGCATGCTCGAGACCATTCTGAACAAGCACATATTCCCGCTCACGGTGATGGGCTCCTTCTCAATCGGCATGCTGGCCGCCATAGCTGACCTGACAGGCGCGCTGGGGACGGGCACGGGCATCCTGCTCACGGTCGGCATCCTGCACCGCATGTACGAGCAGCTGGAGCAGATGGACGCCTTCGCCACGTTCCCGGTCCTGGGCAAAATCGTCGGCGACTGAGCGCATGGGCGCCTCCATGTCGCAAAAATTCGGATTAACGGCTGGGTGCTACTGCCTTGCCCGTATTATCGTGATGCTCGCAGTTCCCTGCTCAAAGCCCTGTCCGGCGATTAAACAACCCCTGCCGATTCCGAGCGGCTGGTCGTACTTGAATTCCCAGGACGTGTCGCGTATCGGTCCGTTCCTTCTGACTCCGGTTGCATCTGCATAGCCCAGAAACATGTGCCTGATGGCCAGCGAATCCCCACCATCGCTGAATTTAATCGACGTGTCATTTATGTCGCAGACTGTCCCTATGGGCCAGATATTCGTGCCGTTCCGCACTATCATCGTTTGCTTCCCGCCTGCTATTATGGAAATGACTCTTGCACTATCAGTTTTCTCCCCGGGCTGTACCGTGGGCTTCACCGGTCCGCACATCAGGCCGGTAAGGCCATTGGAATCTCTTTTTGCAGCAACGCTGTCATTGCCTTTTGCAGTACTATCCCCGCTGGCTTGTACCACTATCCGCATCGGTCCGTACAGCACGTCACTGTAACCTGAATTCGCAGCAACGCTATCCCTGGCGACAGTTGCACTATCATTGGCTGGGGGTTGCGCCTGCAATACGGAAACCAGCGGCAGCGCGAATATGCCTGCCGCGGCAACAAACGGCAAAACACGCTTGTGGCTGCCGGGCTTCTCTACCTTCTGCGTAATAGTCATATGGATATCGCTCCACAATCCTATCTGTTTCAAAACAATTAAAAGACTGCTCCCGGTTGCCTGATTGGCACCTCCTCGGGGTAAGGCGGGCGTATTTAAACCGTTTTCCGCATTATTCCCTGCGATGATTGGCGGAAAGGGAACGAAGATGCAAAAGGTCTGCCTGAAGACCTACGGCTGCACTCTCAACCAGGCCGATTCAGACATACTCCGCGCGCTCCTGCGGGAAAAATACGAGCTGGTGGAACTGCCGGAGGGTGCAGACGTCATAATTCTCAACACCTGCACGGTCAAAGGGCCTACGGAAAACAAGATACTTGAATACGTCCGCCACCTTGCAATGGAAAAACGGAAATTCGTAATCGCCGGCTGCCTCACGGCAAACGAGCAGAAGATACGGAAGTTCGCGCCGCTTGCGCCGCTTCTGGGCACATCGTCGCTGGAGCGGGTATGTGACGCGGTCGAGGATGCATTGGCAGGCGGGGCAGCGGTCTACAAGGCGCCCGCGTCAAAGGAATTCCTGCCGAAATTGCTCACCGCCCCGATAATGCGCATTCCTATAAACGACGGCTGCACCTCTTCCTGCGCGTTCTGCCAGACCAAGCTCGCGCGGCCGTTCCTGCGCAGTTATTCGCCGAAAACGATTGTGAAATGGATTAACGAGAGCGTGCGCAGCGGCGCGCGGGAGATACAGCTCACCAGCATGGATTCCGGCGCGTACGGGCTCGACCTGCGGACTACGCTGGTGGACCTGATGGAAGCGATAGCAAAGGACGACAGCAGCACTGCCATTCCTACCCCTACAGCGCCGCCCGTCCGTGCAGCCGCCGGGCCAGCCGGTGCCGGCACTCCTGGTGCCCGGCCTGACGCAGACCCTCCCTTCCTCGTCCGGCTCGGCATGATAAACCCCAACCACGCAAAACGCATGCTGCCGGATATCATCCGCCTGCTCAAAGGGCCCAGGTTCTACAGGTTCCTGCACATCCCGGTCCAGAGTGGCAGCGAAAAGGTCTGCCTGGAGATGGACCGCGACCATACGGTGCAGGATTTCGTGGATATCGTCCATGCAGTGCGGGCGGAAATCCCAGACGCGACCATAGCCACTGATATAATAGCCGGCTATCCGACGGAAACGGAAAAGGATTTCGAGGACACTGTCCGCCTCCTGGAATCCGTAAAGCCGGACATAACGAACGTCTCGCGCTTCAGCCCTCGCCCGCTCACCAGGGCGAAGGAGCTCAAGTCGCTGTCCAACTCCGTGGTCAAGGGGCGCAGCGGCAGGTTGGCGAAGCTCGTGCGGGAAATCGGCACCGGGCGCAAAAAGAAATACGTGGGCACATCCTGCCGCGTGCTCGTCACGGAGAAGCAGCGCGACTTTACAGGCAGGGACATCAACTACCGGCAGGTCGTGGTGAAGGGATTCAAAGGAGCGCTGGGCGATTTCACCGGCGTCGATATAACCGGAGCGAACCACGGCTCGCTTTTCGGGAAAATAATAAGGTAAATAATTGTTGCTAACGATAATGAAATCACGTAAAAATCCACAGCTAAGCTGATTCAGGGAGGTTTTGGGATGATTATCGTTATGGGAGTCCCCGGAGCGGGCAAGACGAGCGTGCTGCAGGGCCTCAAGACGGATTACGGGATAGTCAACTACGGCGACCTGATGCTCACCATAGAGAAGAAGGAGTTCGGTGTGAAGGACCGCGACGAGATGCGCAAGCTTCCCATAGAGAAGCAGCAGAAGGCGCAGAAGCTCGCGGCAGAGGAGCTCGCAGGCATGCCCGAAAAGGTCATCCTGGACACGCATTGCTCGGTAGCCACACCCCAGGGCTACTATCCGGGGCTGCCATTCCGGTTCCTCAAGCTCTGGAACGTGAAGGCGTTCGTGTACGTCACGGCAGATGTCAAGGCCATAGCCGCAAGAAGGCAGAACGACCCGAACCGGAGCAGGGACACGGATGACATCGAGCTCCACGACCAGATGAACCGCGCCTATCTCGCTGCGTATTCTGCGTTCATGGGCTCGCCAGCGCTGATTATATTCAACGAGCAAGGGAAGCTGGACCAGGCAGTGGCGAAACTGCAGACCCTGCTGAAGTGATGGCATGCTGGACATAAGGCTTATCCGGGAATCTCCCGAAACGGTGCGGAAATCCATAGTCGCACGCAGCGCAGGAGAGGAAACGTTCGCGCTTCTTGAGAAAATCCTCTCCATGGACAAGGAATGGCGCAGCATAAAAAAGGAGGAGGAGCTCCTCCGCGCCGAGCGCAACAGGCTCAGCCTCATCATCAACGACAGGAAGAAGGCGGGCAGGGATACGCGGGCGGAAGCGCGGTTCGCGGCTGCCTCTGATGCGGAGGCCGAACTGAAGCGCGCGGGAGAGATAGCTGCGCGCATAAAGCAGATATCGGTCGAGACCGCTGCGCTGGAGGATCAGACAAAGGCAGAGATGCTCATGCTGCCTAACATCCCGGATTCCACGGTCCCGGTGGGAAAGGACGAGACGTGCAACCCTGTGGTCCGCGAATGGGGCAAGCCGCAGAAGCAGGCCGCCGACGTGCTTGAGCACCATGCCCTTGGGGAGAAGAGCGGCCTCATAGACTTCGAGCGGGGAGTGAAGCTGGCAGAACACCGCTTCGCAGTGCTCTATGGCCCGCTGGCGAAGCTGGAGCGCGCGCTGGTCAACTTCATGCTTTCGGTTCAGACGAGCCAGGGATACACAGAGGTCGCGCCGCCTTATCTGGTGAACACGAAGACCGCAACCGGGACCGGCCAGCTGCCGAAGTTCCGCGAGGAGCTCTACAAGACCCAGGACGACCTCTGGCTCATACCGACAGCCGAAGTGCCGCTCACCAACCTCTACGCCGGCGAAATCATCGACGAGCGGCTGCTTCCGGTGAAATTCGCGGCTTACAGCCCGTGTTTCAGGCGCGAGGCCGGGGCCTACGGGAAGGACATCCGTGGCCTCATACGCCAGCACCAGTTCGACAAGGTGGAGCTGGTGAAATTCGCTGACCCCCAGACCAGCTTCCATGAGCTGGAAGGGCTGACAAAGGATGCGGAGCGCATACTGCAGTTGCTGGAGCTGCCTTACCGCGTGATAGAATTGTGCACCGGCGACCTGGGTTTCTCAAGTGCGAAAACCTACGATATAGAGGTGTGGATGCCGTCCCAGGATACATACAGGGAAATCTCCTCCTGCTCAAACTGCACTGACTTCCAGGCGCGCAGGGCTAACATAAGATTCCGGGGCACGGGCGGGGTGCAGTTCGTGCACACCCTCAACGGCAGCGGCCTGGCCGTGGGAAGGACCATGGTCGCCATCCTGGAGAACTGCCAGGAGGAGCGGAAGACCATCCTGGTACCCAAGGCCCTGCAGGACTTCATGGGCCAGGATACCATAGAGCTCTGATTCTTCCATGAAAAGCCGGAGAACTGGAAGGCAGAAAGAGGGGAGTGGGCAAAGTGCGGCAGAAGGGCCCGGAGACCGCGTTTTCTTCTGCCGCAACGGTGACGTCACCTATACCAGCGATGGCAGTTTCATATATGCCGAGAAGGGCGGCGAAACCGTGCGGCTCGACCTTTTCGAGCGGCACTATTACAAGCTTCGGCCCTGCAACGGCGTGCCCATCCTGGAGGTGGACGGCCTGCGCATGCAGCTCATTCGGGACTTTCGGACGCCGCTCGATTATGCGGACGAGGTCGTCAAGGGACTGCGCATGCACGGGCGGCCGGGGAGCAGAGGGGCGGTCGTCCTGGATACGTGCATGGGCCTGGGATATACCGCCATCGCCGCAGCGAAAAACCCTGAAGTGCGGGCGGTCATCACCTGCGAGGTTTCGCCCGCAGTGGTCAGCCTCGCGAAATGGAATCCGTTCAGCAGCGCGTTGTGGAAGAAGGACAGCAGGATGACCCTCATGGAAGGGAGCATCGCGGAACTCATAAAAACGTTCGACGACGGGCAATTCCAGTTCGTCATCCACGACCCGCCGCGCTTCTCGCACGCGCCGGAACTGTATTCCCTGGATTTCTACAAAGAGCTCCGCCGCGTGTGCGATGGCGGTGCGCGCATATTCCACTACGTCGGCAGCCCGGGCAGGGGCAAAGACAGGCATATAAAGCGGGAGGTCTCGCAGCGCCTGCTCGAAGCAGGGTTCCGCAAGCCGGTCTACTCCGCCCGCCTGCAGGGCATCTTCGCCTCCAGATAAGCGCTGCTCAGAAGACGCCCAGCACTCCGTTTATCCTTTCCATCGCGCCCAGCACCGCCTTCGCATCCTTTGCCTTGAGCTTCCGGGCCTTGAGAAGCTGTTCCAGCCCCCGGAAGATTGCGAATATCCTCCTGAAAGCGAGTTTGGTGTTCAAATCGTCATCCATCGCGTCCTGGAATCCGCCCAGAAGGCGCAGGGCCATCTTCCGCCCGCGTTTTCCGTCCCCTGCCGGCTGTTTCCCGGCTATCGTCCGCAGCATCGCCAGTATCCTGCGCGCCTGCTCGCAGCCGCAGGTGCGCTTCCTGAATTCCTTCCAGCTGAAGTCCATCCTGCTGCGGTAGCGCCCGCGTATCAGGTAGAACCGCAGGCATCTGGAGTGCAGGTTCCCCTTCAGCATCTGCCGCACGTAGAGGACGTTGCCCGTGCTTTTGGACATCTTCCTCCTGTTTATCGTGAGGTGCTTCGCGTGCAGCCAGAAAGCTGCGGGCATTTTTCCGGTCGCGGCGTAGCTCTGGGCTATCTCGTTCTCATGGTGCGGGTAGATGTTGTCCACGCCCCCGCAGTGTATGTCGAACGCCATCCCCAGGTACTGCCTGGATATCGCACTGCACTCGATGTGCCAGCCCGGCCGTCCGTCGCCGAAGGGGCTGTGCCACCTGGCGCTGCCGTCGCCCCTGGTCCAGCCCTTCCAGAGTACGAAGTCCCAGAGCCCGCGTTTCACGTAATCCTCGTCCTCTGGCGTCCCGGGGAAATAGGTGCGCTGCTCAAGCCGTGCGAGCCGGCCGTACCTGCGGAATTTCCTGACATTGAAACATATGTCATTTCCCTTCCTCAGGCAATAGCCGTTGCGGCATATCCGTTCAATCAGCCGTATCATCTGCGGCACGTGGTCGGATGCCCTTGCGATGATGTCCGGCCTGAGCATGCCGAGCCGGTCGTAATCGGCCAGGAATGCGCGTATCTTGTCCTTCTGAAGCGCGCCCAGGGACAGGTTCTCTTTCTTGGCGGTCATCACTCCCTTGTCCTCCACGTCCGTTATGTTCATCACGCGCTTCACCCGGTAACCCAGCAAAAGCAGGTACCGCACCAGCACGTCCTCGAAGAGATACGTGCGGAAGTTGCCTATGTGGGAGTAGGAATAGACCGAGGGCCCGCAGGTGTAAATGCGGACCGTGTTACCTTTGAGCGGATGGAAAGGCCGTTTCATGCGGGACAGTGTATCGTAAAGACGTAGCATCAGTCTGCATTCACCAGCGTCAGTTAAATATTTTTGTGCTCTGAGTTAAGTAGAAGGATTATCGCATCTGAGTGATTATGTGGTATACACAACCATCAAAGTAACCAAGCACACGCGGGAAAGACTGGCGAAACTGACAGAGCACCTGCATGGAACCTACGATGAACTCCTATCCGTGCTTATCGATTTGGTCCCGTCAAAAGATGACGAAGGGGAATATACAGATGAATTCAGAGCATCCCTGCTCCGTGGTTTGCCCAACATCCGGCACGGGCAGGTTCATTCTTCGGAAGACGTGAGAAAAAGGCTCGGGATAAGTCCTTGATGCATCCGCATCAGTTATATATTTTCCCTGGATTGTCCTTTCATGATTGAGGAGCTCACAGAGGATCCGAAAACGTCCATCCGGAAGGTTCCGGCAGCCGTGGTGTGCTTCTACGCGCCCTGGTGCGGCGATTGCAAGCTGTCCGCGCCCTGGGAGGCTGCGATGGAAAAGGAGTTCGTAGTGCCGTTCTACCGGCTGGATGCGGATGAGCTGGAGCCGATAGCGGACCGCTACGAAGTGGAGAGTTACCCTACCTACGTCTTTTTCAGGAAAGGCAAGCCGCTGCGCGGTGCACTGGTGGTGCCTGTGGCAGAAGGCCAGCTCCGCAACTGGCTGGAAATTAAGCTGAGCAGAAGATAGAAGAAAAAACTATATACGGAACCCGAAAGGACTGGGGTAGTCCTCCTCTTCCAGTTGCTCCCGGAAACTCGCTCGTTCCAGCCACGTCACCGGTTTCCTGGGGTCCCCTTTACGCCTTTTAGATGTTTCAGGTTCATTGCACGTGTCCGGCGCTGCATGCCTCTTGAACCTGTCCAGTTCCCCGGTCAAATTCGTCCCGGCACTCCCATTGCCAACCGACTTACCCGTAGTCCCGTTTCGGGCAGCACTGGGGCTGTCTGGTTTATTGAACATCTTTTTCATGGTCTAACCGGTGTTAGAAAATATTTATAAATGATGTGCTTCGGCCTGGCGGAAAGGAAAAAACACTAAAAATAATGAAGGGCCTACTCCAGGAAGAACGCAGCCGTGGGCGGGTCGGGCTTCTCGCCTTTGCGCTCGCGTATCTGCCGCACTACCTTGGCCACCAGGTCGCGCGGCATCATGTGATAGCCGGCGTATTCCTGGTACCAGATGGCGCGCCCCTGCGTAGCGCCGCGCAGCTCGTTGGCGAAGCCGAACATCTCGGCTACTGGCAATATGGTGGTTATCGCCGCAGTCTCGCCTTCCTGCTCCATGTTCTGGAGCGTGCCCCGCCTGCCGTTGGTCATGTTGATGACCGCGCCTGCGTATTCCTGCTGGGTGTTGATGAGCACCTTCTGCTTCGGCTCCATCAGGCTGACGCCTGCCATGAGCATGGCCGCGTATATCGGCCTCTTTATGGCCGGAATCATCTGCGCAGGCCCGCGGTGGATGTTGTCCTCGTGCAGCATCGCATCCGTGAGCGTGACCTTGACCCCGCTCATCTTCTCCTTGGCGAGCGGGCCCTCGTCGAGCGCCTCCTCGAATCCCTGCACGAGCAGCTCCTCGGCCTCGTTGAGGTTCTGGATTCCCTTGGTGCCGTTCACGAACACGCTGGCGTTGTGGATGTCGTAGATGTTCCTCGCCTCGTCGCGTTCCATGCCCAGCTCCACGAGCTTCTCCCAGACTTCCCTCCCTTTCGGCCTTCCCTCGGGTATGATGCCGTCCTCTATAGCCTTGATTATCTCGGGTGCGAGCGGCTCCACGGTCACCTTGAGCCGGTTGTGCTTGTTCGGGGACTTGCCCTCGACAGGGCCTGCCGAGCCGAGCAGCGCCTCACGGTAGACGACGATGGGCGGCGATGTTATGATAGGTATGCCCTTCTCCTTGGTTATCTTGTACTCGATTATCTCCAGGTGGAGCTCCCCGTTGCCGCTCACCAGGTGCTCGCCGGTGTCCTGGTTGAGGGATATCTTGATGGTCGGGTCCTCCTTGGATATCGCACGTAGCGCTTCGATGAGCTTGGGCAGGTCCTTCTGCTCCTTGACCTCTATGGACTTGGTGATGACCGGCTCCGAGTAGTGCTTTATCTGCTCGAAGGGCTCGATCGGCTCGGCCGATATGGTCTCGCCCACGTACACGTCCTTGAGCCCTACGAAGGCGCCGATGTTGCCCGCGATGACCCTCTGGGCGGCAACGCGGTCAGGGCCCATGTATATGCCCACCTGCTGCACGCGCGCGAACACTTTCTTGGTGGAAACGTAGAGTTCTATGCCCTTCTCCACGCTGCCGGAGAACAGGCGGACGACGGCCACTTCGCCGGCGTGCTCGTCATATGCGACACCGAAACAAACCCCGATTGCCTTGCCCTTGGGGTCACAGGCCACCATGCTCTTGCCTGCCTCGGTAGCCAAATCGCCGTGCTTCCACAGCACCGGAATGCGGTAGGGCTGCGCGGTCTTCGGGTTGGGCAGGTGCTTCACGAACATCTCCAGGAGCACGTCGTCCAGCGGGCTCTTCTCCACGAGCCAGGCATGCTCCCCGGCCACGCACTTGTCGTAGATGTCCTTGAACCCGATGTTGAACTTCTTCATCGAAGAATATGAGACCGCCCACTTGTTGTACGCTGTGCCGAATGCCACGTTGCCCTTGGCGACGCCTATGGACCAGTCGTCCTTATTCTCCGGCGGGGCGTTGGTCTCGATTATCTTGTTTACCTGGTTGATTATCTTGACGAACCTCTGCTGCATCTGTTCCGAGTTGAACTTGAGCTCGTTGATGAGCCTGTCTATCTTGTTGATGAAAACGACCGGCTTGGCCCTCTCCTTGAGCGCCTGCCTCAGGTTGGTCTCGGTCTGCGGCATGACGCCTTCGACCGCGTCGATGACGAGGCATACCCCGTCCACGGCGCGCATGGCGCGGACGACGTGGAAGCCGAAATCGACGTGTCCCGGCGTGTCGATGAGGTTGACCAGGTAGTCCTTGCCCTCGTACTGGAATCCGAGCGAGATGTTGGCCGACTTGATGGTGATTCCCCTGGCCGCTTCCTGCTCGTCGTAGTCCATCACGCGCTGCTGGCCTGCCAGTTCCTTGCTTATGAGGCCTGCGCGCGCCACCAGCGAATCGGTCAGCGTCGTCTTGCCGTGGTCGACGTGGGCCACGATGGCGACGTTGCGGATGTTCTCCGTGTTGTCCATGAGCTTCTGTACTTCCTCGACTACGAATTCTTTTCTGGCCATATATGATACACCTGAGTTTGTAACTAGTTGCAACTAGCACAATAAGACTTGAGATTAATCAGCTCGGAAAGGAATATAAAGTTGCTTTATCGTCATCCAGACCGAAGATTTCGAGCCATTCTGAAAAGTTGGCCCAGTCATACTCCCCTGTGGAGCCTGAGTACGGCCTGCCCGCAGCCTCTAATCCCAAATGTCTGGAGCAAAGCCCCGGATTGGCAGTCAGATGGGCTGACCGGCTCACGTCGTAACCCTGCGGAAATGAGGTCTAGAAAAGTATATAAATCACTTCTGAACAGGCAGGTCACGACCAACCAGACGGTGAAAAGATATGGCAGACAAAAGGGTCATTTTCACTATTCACGCGACCAATCGATTACTTGAGCGAAAAATAACCCTTGCGGATATTTCGGTAATCCTGAAGAAAGGGGCACGACTGGGCGACTCGAAAACTGGCGAAACCCTATGTATTTATAAGATGGGAACGGGCCAATATCATACGTTGGTAATAGAGGAAGACCCGGAGCAGATAACCATCATAACCGCGTACTGCTCCAGCAATTGGCAGGTTGAGCAATACAAAAAGGTGAAGAAACATGAGCACTCCAAAATGCATTAAATGCAAATCACCGACGAAAAAAATCACAATAAATAAAATTTTCATGGACAAGTATGTGATTTCTGACGCGACCGTATATGTCTGCGAGAACTGCGGCGAGGAATATCTGGATGACAAGGAGTATTCCCGTATATCAGCCAAAGTCCGGGAAGTGGAAAGCAAATTACGTGTCCCGGAGCTTCAGGAAGTCCTGGCCAAAGTCAGATTTTTGGTGCTGTAGCCTCCTACCTATTTCGTACGTCGCTCCTGTGTGCATCTTCAGGTGAGCCCGGGCATTTCGGAATGTTAATAAGGCCGAATGCACAAGAACTGCCTGGAATAGGTGCCCTCGTGGTCTAACCTGGCTATAACACGGCCCTCCGGTGCGCTTTTTTAGTAAAAAAGCGCCCAAAAAACGGGCAGCTAAAAAGGCCTGGAGCAAGGCTGAGATACGGGTTCAAATGCAACCTTTTTAGGAAAAAAGTGCGCCAAAAACCGGTGCATTAAAAAGGTGCTGACAATCCCGTCGAGGGCGGTTTCTTTTATGAGTAACTATGGTAATCGCTATGACGTGCCACGCCCAATTCCTTTGCCCTCTTTCGCCCTGCCAGGCGGTTTCTTGGACAAATTCATGCATGTAAGTCTGTTTCGGAAAACTATGTTTGTGGTTCTAGTTTTAATTGGATTATCTGAAATATTTGGGGGGGGGCCAGTCCAACCCGTTATCCCCGGATTGATTGGATTTTTTATTGCAATTTGCTGGATTGCTCTTTTAGCGGTCTGTGTAGTAGATGGTGGATTCTACGATTTGTTTTACTTCAAGAAAAAGAATGAAGTTTTAGGGATACCAGTGAAGAAACAGACCAGTAAACCAGCGGCAGGTAAATAGGCTAACTTTCGCCAGCCTGACCGGTATTTCACTGCTTTTCCAATGAATGCAGGGAATCTGCCTTCTGCTGGTCCGCATCGGCCTCTTTTTCCATCCCCAGTTCACCATAGGCCCCGGCGCGTTCACCATAGTACAACCCCGCGTTTTTCGGGTCCAACGTTATCGCCCTGCTGAGGTCTCTGATTGCCTTCTTGGCATCCCGAACCCGGCCATTAAGATAATAAAGTGCTCCGCGCTCGTAGTAAGCTTCCGCGTATTTCGGGTTCAGTTCTATCGCCTTGCTGAAATCCCTGATTGCCTGCCGGGAGCTGTCGAAATACTTGTAAGCCACCCCCCGCGTCAGGTAAGCTTCCGCGTATCTCGGGTCCAGCTTTATCGCCCTGCTGAAATCTTTGATTGCCGCCTGTAAGTTCGCGATGATGATAAAACCGTAGGTGGCTGGCCTAGCAGTATAGGCAAGGCTGGCATAAGCGGCCCCACGCTCGTAGTGAGCACGTGCGCTTCCGGGGTTCAACTTTATCTCCCTCTCATATCTGCTGATTGAGTCATAGGTCGCCTGCCGGACCCCGAGGATGCCATAAAGGACCCCCTGCGCCTCGTAAGCCTCTGAATCTCCCGGGTTCAATTCCCTGGCCCTGTTGATGTCCTTGAGCGCCTGCTGGTGGTTCCCTTGGATAGCATAAACGGCAGCGCGGTTGCCGTAAGCTTCCGCATATCCCGGGTTCAATTCCATGGCCTTGTCGAATGCATTGATTGCCTGCCCGAGCTCCCCGCGCTTACCATAAGCGAGTCCGCGGCGGGTGTAGTAAGCACTCGCGCCTGCAGGATCCAATCCCGCAATCGCGTTGAAGTCCTTGTCCGCCTGCTGGTATTTCCCCTGGATGTCATAAACGATTCCGCGGTTGTAGCGAGCTTCCGCATATCCCGGGTCCAATTCAATGGCTTTGCTGAAGTCTTTGATTGCCTGCCGGAAGTTCTCAAGGGCCTGCTTGGAGTTATTGAAGACCTTCTCGATATTCCCACGGTCAGTGTAAACGAGTCCGCGGCGGTTGTAGTAAGCATTCGCACCCGCGGGATTCAGCTTTATCGCTTGGCTGAAATCATTTATTGCGGTATCCAAGTCCCCCACGGAATAACGAGCGTTCCCGCGGTTGTAGTAAGCTTCCGCGTCTCCCTGGTCCGACTTTACCGTCTTGTTCGAATCACTGACTGCCCTGGAGGGCACAACATCCCGGGTGTTTAGGGCAGAGCTATCCGGTTTATCGCCGGCGAATGCCACGCCTGCCGTCAGCAGCACGCCAAGGCCGGTCCTGAAACCTTTTGATAAAACCTTTGGCAGGAACGTATGCCTGGCCGGCTGATGTAAACGCGGCTTTTCGGTGAAATTCGGCTGTGTCATGTTTTATCCCTCCACAGATGCCTATATACAAAAACAATTAAAAAACAACCCACCCGGGCCGGTTACAAGTCTTTAAAATCCGCGTATGGTAAAGCGGAATCATGATTCTTCCGAACTACCGGGACGGCAGCATAGTCAATCTCATGGCTTCCATACTGCGGTCCTACGGCCTGGAAACCCCCTACCGGCCCCTGAAGCTGCTTCC
>Ga0326728_10006438_pt1 | contig 31606 bp, 36 predicted proteins | sample MB3enrmetagenome_FD_207602 | JGI IMG/M metagenome (GOLD analysis project Ga0326728, IMG submission 207602) | Lab enriched peat soil microbial communities from McLean, Ithaca, NY, United States - MB31MN | ecosystem: Environmental > Terrestrial > Soil > Wetlands > Peat | place: USA: New York...
GAAGAACCTCCGCGCTCGGTCCAGCACGTCGGAAGGATCGTCCGGAGGTTCGGTCACGACCGCTACGTTCTCGAGACTGGTCTGGCTGTTCGTGCAGACCAGGACCATGCCGGGCCGTTCCTCGATCACCCCCTCGCTCGAGGCTCGGGCGAACGCTCGGTAGTCCTCGAGCGCGTTGGCGTGACAGCGGGCGACCAGCTCGGCGGGGAGCATTCTCCCGCGGGCGACTTCCGTCACGGTTCCCGCCCCGAACGGTCGGCGGTGGCGCGGCGCCATATGAACGCTCCGCCCGACGGGGACAAATCGCCCGGTCCCTGGGAGGGGAAGACGTTCGTCAAAAATCCCTGACCTTCGCTCTATCTACTCGGCTCGACCCATCCCGTCGCCTATAGGTTGGGCACCAGGGGGGCCCTATGCCAACTGCGATCGTAGTGTTCGACTCATGGTATGGATGTACCCAGACGGTGGCGGATGAGATCGCGCGCGGTCTCTCGGCCGACAGTCGGATCCCCACGGTCGTCACGAACATCCGGGAAACGACGGTCGAGCAGATCCTCCACCACGACATCATCGTGATCGGCTCCCCGGACCATTTCGGGACCCCAACGAGCCGTATTCTGACACTGTTGCGAGCGTTGCGCCAGGCGGACCTTCGGCAGAAGCGGTTCGCGTTCTTCGACACCTGTTTCGCGTCGGACCGGGGCAAGGTCACGGCGAAGATGGAATCCGCGCTGCGCAACCGGAATCCGATGATCTCGCCGCCCTTCCTCCAGATCTCGATCGTCGTGGACGGCGCGCGCGGACCGATCCGACCCGGAGAGATCTCGAAGGGACGCGCCCTCGGCCAGATGATCCGGACGAGCCTCGCGCTCCCCGCCTAGGGCCGAGCGCGCGACGTTCGCGGCGTGCTTCGGGTCGCGAGGAACCGCCGGATCGCGGCCTCTTCCCCTCGCAAGAGCCGTCCCAGCTCCGCGACCGGCTGGGCGTGTTGGTCGACCCTGAGGTCGACCCACCGGTCGCTCCAGGCAGCATCGAACCACCGCTCCCGGTGCACGACCAGCAGCGCGGCCGACCCGATCCCCCGGCGATCTCCTCCGGCCTTTTCCCCGGCCACCAACGCCGAATAGAGACGTCGCGCGAGAGTGCCGCGCGTTCGTTCAAAGGCCCGGACCATCGCGGGGACGACCGCGTCGTTCGCCAGGATGTTCCCTTGGCACGAGAACCCGTCCCCCGTCACGTGCCCGGCCCAGTCCCGGCACCGGGCCCCGGTCCAGGCCGCCGCGTTCCCGTGGGCATCCACGACCCCGAGCTGCCGGTGCTCCCGTTTGGGGTCGGCCCGAGTGAGGCGTCGGACGACCTCGGAGGCGGTGCGGCCTCGGCCGAGTGCGGTCAGTCCCTTCGGACCGTAGTGATAGTTGGTCTCGGCCTGGGTCGCGATCGCGCCCACGCGCCACACGGCCCACGGGACCACAGCGCCGACGCAGCTGGGCTTCGTGGCGACGATGACCCCCCAGAACCGACGTTCCGGGTCGCACGCGACCAGGGAGAACGTCCCGTCCGATGCCCTTCCGTACACGGGCCGCCCAACCGTTCTCCGATTAAGACCTCTCGCGGGAACGTGGTCGGCGGCTCCGACCGGCGGCCCGACCCGGAGGCGGGCGGCTGCGAGGACCGGCGAGCGCCGAGGCGCTCCGACCGCTCGGTCAGGGAATCTTGACCGGTGTCGAGAAGTCCACGAAGGGCCGAGCTCGGACCCAACTAGCCCGATGCAGGCGCCGATCCCGTCGACTTCGACAGGTCCTCTCGCAACGTCAGCTTCGAGATCTTTCCCGTCGAGGTCTTCGGGAGGGCCGGAACGAACCGGAACTCGTCCGGGATCCACCACTTTGGATAACGGGCCTCGAGCAGCCCCCGGAGCTCCGCCTCCGAGAGCGCGACCCCTTCTCGCGGGACCACGAACGCCACCGGTCGCTCACCCCACTTCGGATGGGGAGCCGCGATGACCGCCGCTTCTCGGACGCCCGGATGGCCCACGAGCGTGTTCTCGAGCGCGACCGAGCTGATCCACTCGCCGCCGGACTTCACGAGGTCCTTCAGCCGGTCGACCACCTCGATGAAACCCTCCGCGTCGATCGTAGCGACGTCCCCCGTGCGGTACCAACCGTCCTCGGTCCACTTTCCGCGGGTCTCGGGGTCCTCGTAGTACCGGCGCGCCACCCACGGACCGCGTAGCTGGAGCTCGCCCACGCTCTTTCCATCCCAGGGTAGGTCCCCGCCGTCGGTGCGGAGACGGACCTCGACGAACGGGAGCGGAGGTCCCTGGCGCGCCTGAAGCGCGTAGAGCCGCTCGGGCTCCCAGTCGCGCATCGCGGCCTTTGGGATGCTCAGCGAGACCACCGGGGAACTCTCGGTCATCCCGTAGCCGTGGATGACCCGGATCCCGAGCTTCGCAAACCGCCGGACCATCGACTCGGGCACGGCCGAGCCGCCGATCACCATCCTCAGGCCGGGGTCCAGCGTCCAGCGCCCCGGGTTCTTCTCGAGCGTTTCGAGGATGCCGAACCAGATCGACGGAACGCCGGCGGCGAGCGTCACGTGGTGTTGGTCCATCAGGTCGATCAAGCTCTCCGGATCCAGATGGGGACCCGGCAACACTTGCCGCGACCCGAGCATCGTCAGCGTGAACGGAAGGCCCCAGGCGTTGACGTGGAACATCGGCACGACCACCAGGACCGAATCGGTCTGGGCGAGACCGATGCCGACCGCCTCAGCGAAGGAATGGAGCACGATCGACCGGTGGGAATAGAGAACTCCCTTCAGCCGGCCGGTCGTGCCCGAGGTATAGCAGAGGACCGCGGCGTCGCGTTCCGCCCGTGCGGGGAGCGCAACGAGCGGCGCGTGTCGTCCGAGGAGCTGCTCGTAGTCCTCGAAGCCCTCCGGTACCTTCTGACCCGAGAACGGGACCACGACGATCCGTTCGGGCTGGATGCGTTCCCGGACCTTGGCCAGGATCGGAAGGAGAACGTCATCCACGAGGATCCATCGGTCCTGGGCGTGGTTGATGACGTACGCGAGGTGGTCGGGCGGCAGCCGGAGGTTGAGGGTGTGCAAGACCGCGCCCGAGGCCGGGATGCCGAGGTAGGCCTCGAGGTGGCTCGACTCGTTCCACATCAGCGTTCCGATACGGTCGCCGGGTCGGACCCCGGAGTCGAGGAGCGCGGCCGCGAGCGTCCGGGCTCGGCGGACCACGGTCGCGTAATCTGTGGACCGGATCGAACGGTCCGGGGTCCGGGTCGATATGCGGACCGTCGGGAACAGCCGATCGGCCCGTTCGAGCAGCGGCGACAGGGTCAGCGGGTAGTCGTCCATCATCAGCCCTTCCATGACCCGTCCCGCCGCCGCGAACCCGCGACGCGACCCCCTCTCGGAGGGCACGAAATCCCGCGGCTTAATCGTTGGCTACCTTAGCCGAAGAGGTCCCTGTTCCCTAGCGGGTACCCGCCCATCGACGGATCGACCCGAACCTAAGGTTTGGTCTTCGGTGTAAATGCCATCGAGATCGAGTTGACACAGTGACGTGTGTTCCGTGGGGTAAACCCCTCGCCCTCGAAGACGTGGCCGAGATGGCCACCGCACGCCCGGCACTGGATCTCGACCCGGACGCCGTCCCGGTCCGGGATGCGGGTGACCGCACCCGGGATCTCCTGGTCGAAGCTCGGCCAACCGCAGCCCGAGTCGAACTTGTCCTCCGAACGATAGAGCGGAGCGCCGCACCGCTTGCAGGAGTACGTTCCCGGGTCGTGCCGGAGTTCGTGCTCGCCCGAGAACGGCGCTTCGGTCCCCTTGTGGACGATGACGGACTCTTCGGCCCGGGTGAGTTTCCTCCATCCCGGTTTGACCTCGGACGCCATGACCGCCCACCGGGAGGCGGTTCATTAAGCCGAGCTTTCCGCCTGTTCCGGCCGAACGGCGAGGGTCGTGGCCGGGGTGTGCGAGGGCGTCGCACCACCCTCCGCCGGCCCGTGCTGTTTATGAAGGCGGACGAGTTGGTTTGAACGCCCCGGGAGCCTCCCGGGGCAGGTCCCATGACCGACGCGGAATCTCGATACCTTCGGATTGAGGTCCCGGAGGAGCACCCGGAGGACCGCACCGCAGATTTCCGAGAGGTCCTGCACTCGTACACCCGGGAAGAGGCGATGCTGGAAGCACAGCGCTGCTTGCAGTGCGCCCTCCCGTTCTGCGTGGAAGCCTGCCCTATCACCCAGGACTGCCGGGGATACATCGGGCTCATCGCGAACGGCCAGTTCGACCAGGCGGCCCGCCTCACGCTTCGCGAGAACCCTCTCGCGACCAGCCTCTGCAAGGTCTGCTACCACTACTGCGAGGACGCCTGCATCATGAAGGGCCGCGGGGTCCCGATCGCCATCCGTCACCTGAAACGCGCCGCGCTCGAGTTCGGGAACTCGGACCTCACGTACGTCCCGAGCGCCCCTCGGCACGAACGCGTCGCGATCATCGGCGCGGGTCCGGCGGGCCTGATGGCGGCCTGGGAGCTCTGTCTCAGGGGCTACGCGGTCACGGTCTTCGAGCGGCAGCGGGCCGTGGGAGGGCAGGCGGGTGCGATCCCGCACTACCGCATGCCCAACCAGGAGCTCTTGGTCGACCTGAAGCGATTCCGGCAGTTCGACCTCACGTTCGTCGAGGGCAAGACCGGCGGTGTCGACTTCACGCCCGAGAGCCTCCTCGCCGAGGGGTACCGCGCGGTGTTCGTTTCCATCGGGGCATCCAAAGCGAGCTATCCCGGGGTCCCGGGCGAGGACCTTCCCGGTGTCCTCCCGGCGCTGGACTACCTCTACGACGTGAACCAGGGACGTCCTGTCGCCGTCGGGAAGAAGATCGTGGTCGTCGGAGGAGGGGACGTGGCGATCGACGCCGTCCGAACCGCCCGCCGTCTCTCGCCCGGGGCCACCGTCACGATGGCCTATCGTCGAACCCGCGGAGAATCGCCGGCGGGCGAGGAGGAGATCCGCGAGACCGAGCCGGAGCGGGTCAACTTCCGCTGGCTCCTGGCTCCCATCAGGATCCTCGGGAAGGACCGCGTCGAGGGGATCGTCTTTCAGAAGATGGAACTGAGCGCCCCCGACCATTCGGGCCGGCGGTCGGTCCAACCGGTCGAGGGTGCGACCGAGACGATCGAATGCGACACTCTCATCATGGCGATCGGCGAGAAAGCCGACCTGACCGGCTTCTCTCCCGAGCTCGGGCTGAAGATCGGGAACAAGGGTTGGCCCGAGGGAGCCCATCCCGACTCGAGCACGGACCTCGAGGGGGTCTTCGCGGCCGGGGGCCGTTCTGTGGTCCATGCGATGGCGGCCGGTTCCAAGGCCGCCGAGGCGATCGACACCTACCTGTGCCGCAAGGAAGGCCGATCTGTCGCCGAGAAGCCGGACCCGTTCGGTGGTGCCGTGTCGCCGCCGCGGGTGCCGGAAGGATACTCTGCCCCGGCCTGGAAGCCGTAGGCGCCCCTCCGACCTCCGCGGGCCGCGGGTCTCTCGCCGGTCCGTGGTGAATCGAATTCCACGTGCGGAGTTTATATGGAGGCACTCCGTCGGCCCTCCTCCCACGGGAGAGAATACGGTATGAATGCGACAGTTGTCGAATCTGATTCCTGGTGGGCTCGCCATGCGCGGGTCCTGAAGACGGCGTTCCGACTGTTCCTCGGGATCGCTTGGCTCACCGACGGGATTCTGAAGTTCACGTCAGGGTACGTCAACGATTTCCTTTCGGACGTCCAGAACTCGCAATCCAATGCCCCGAGCTGGCTCTCGGGTTGGTACTCGTTCTGGGTCACGCAGGCGACCAACAATGGGACGCTCATCGTCTACACTGTGGGCACTCTCGAGGTCATGCTCGGTCTCGCCCTGATCTTCGGGTTCATGCGCAAGATCGCCTACGGGGGTGGCGTGATCCTGAGCCTACTGATTTGGGCCATCCCCGAAGGGTTTGGTGGGCCCTACACGAACGGCTCCGGTACCACCGACATCGGGACGGGCGTGATCTACGCGATCGCCTTCCTCGGGCTGATCGTGATCAACGCGACCTACGGGTCGAGCCGCTTCAGCATCGACTACCTCATCGAACGGGCCTATCCCAGGTGGGCGAAGATCGCGGAGTTCGGCAGCGGGGCACCGGCAAGGGTCATCAACCCCCCCTCCACGGCGGATGTTCCCCCGCTGAAGGTCTGACGGCCCGGATTCCCGGTCGTCCGTCCTGCGGGCGGCGCCCCTCCCTCGACGAAGGGCCGCCTCCGAGGACGGACTCGCCCGGGCGGTCGCGGGCCGGCCGAGAACGTCCCACCGAGCGGTTCGCTCAGAACCCGAGGGACTCGCTCACCAGGACCATCGTGATCCGACCGGACTGGGTCTCCCGGTGGGCGATGAGGATCTTCGCGACCCTGCTGCTCGGCCATCCGTAGGTCTTTCGGACACGATCGCTTTCCTTGGGAAGCACGTGCTCATCGACCCGCCGGAATGCTCCGTCGAGGTCGGTGACGATCTTCTAGGTGCCGACCACCTAGATGACGTTCCCGACGCCCGAGGCATACGGTGCTCGCTGGCCTCCCGTGGCCGGGACGATGGAGGCCTGAGCGAAGCTCAACACGCGCGACACCGTGGGTGCGGTGTCGGTGTTCGGCCGGGCCTAGGCCTCCCGGGGTGTCTCTCGGGCCCGAACTCGCCCCGACCTACCCCATGAACGGCCGTCGCCAGTCGTCCGGCAGGACGGCGGTCTCCTTGATGTTGCGGGGCGTGAGCCAGCGGAGCATGTTGAGCACCGAGCCGGCCTTGTCGTTCGTCCCCGAGCGTCGGGCGCCGCCGAACGGCTGACGAGCCACGATGGCACCGGTCGGCTTGTCGTTGATGTAGAAGTTGCCCGCGCTCCAGCGCAGCGCGGCCTCGGCGGCCACGATCGCGCGCCGGTCCTGGCTGAAGATCGCCCCCGTCAGCGCGTACGGCGACGTGGAGTCGCAGAGCGCGAGGGTTTCCTCGAACTTCCCGTCGGGGTAGACGTAGACCGTGAGCACGGGTCCGAAGATCTCCTCGGAGATCAGCTTCCCGCGGGGGTTGGTCGTCCGAATGACCGTGGGACGGACGAACCAGCCCTTCGACCGGTCCACCTCCCCGCCCACGACGAAGGAGTACTCCTGGGGGTTCGATCGGGCGAACTCGATGTACTTTTCGATGTTCGTGTAGGCCGGCTCGTCGATGATGGCGCCCATGAGGTTCCCGAGGTCGTCCACCCGACCCATCGGGACCTTCGGGACTTCTTCCTTCAGGATCCGCTCGACCTCGGGCCAGCGGCTCTCGGGAATGTAGGCCCGGGAACAGGCCGAACACTTCTGGCCCTGGTACTCGAACGACCCTCGGAGCAGGTTCACGACGGTGCCCCGAGCGTCGGCCGAGGGGTGCATGAAAATGAAGTCCTTGCCGCCGGTCTCTCCGACGATGCGCGGGAAGTTGCGGTAGGTCTCGAGGTGTGCGCCCACCCGCTTCCAGATCTGGACGAGCGTGTCGTAGCTCCCCGTGAAGTGGATACCGGCGAGGGCGGGGTGGTCCAGGAGCACCGGGGATTCCGCGCTCGGAAACGGTACGAAGTTGATGACACCCGGCGGTAGGCCGGCTTCGACCAGGACCTTGTAGATCTCGTAGTTCGAGAAGATTACCGACCGCGCCGGCTTCCAAAGCGCCACGTTCCCCACCATCGCGGGCGAGGACGGCAGGTTCCCCGCGATCGAATAGAAGTTGAACGGGGTGATGGCGAGCACGAACCCCTCGAGCGGCCGCCAGTCGAACCGGTTCGTCTCCCCGGGGTACTGGCCCGGTTGCATCTCGTAGATCTGCCGGGTGAAGTAGGCGTTGAAGTTCCAGAAGTCGACCAGTTCGGCGAGGTCGATCTCGGCCTCGTACGGGTTCTTCGAGTGGTTCAGCATCACGGCCGCGATGTTCCGGGTCCGCCGTGGCCCGGCGAGCAGGGTCGCCGCCTTCTGGAAGATCGCGACCCGGTGGTACCAGTCGTACCCCGCCCAGGTCTCGTGCGCCCGCAGGGCACTTTCCGCCGCGCGCTGGAGTTCCTCCGCGCCGGCCAGATGGGCCCGGGCGAGCAGGACGCTGTGATCGTCGGGGCAACGTACCTCGACCAACTTGCCGGTGCGCACCTCCTTCCCGTCGATGATCAGCGGGATCTCCACGGTCGTTCGCCGGAGCGAGGCGAGCTCGTCCTGGAGCTTCCGCCGGTCCGCAGAGTTCGGAAGGTACGATCGGATCGTGTTCACGTCGTTGCTGGGTCGCTCGACATTCCAGATCATGGTTGCTCGAAGCCGTCGAAGGTCCCTAACGGTTTCGTGAATTCGCGTTGATGCGCAGTTAATGACGCTCGCCCGGCCTCTCTTCCGCCAGAGGCAGGCCGTGGCGCAAGACCGGGTCGAACGACATCCCATCCTGGAGGTTCCCGCTCACCCGGACCTCGTCGAGTTCACGTTCGACGGGGAAAGACTCTCCGCGCGGCGGTCCGAGATGCTCTCCTCGGCGCTGTTCGCGAACGGCATTCATATCTTCGGACGCCACCAGCAGGACGACTCGCCTCAGGGGATCTTCTGCGCGAACGGACAGTGCGGACAATGCCTGGTGCTCGCCGATGGGCTCGCGGTCAAGGCCTGCATCACGGCCGTGCGCCCTGGGATGCACGTCGAGACCCTCCGCGGACCGCCCGCGCTGAAGGCGGACGACCGACCCTGGCCCGTCCGCGCGGGGTTCCCGATGGTCGAGACCGACGTCCTGATCGTGGGAGGAGGTCCCGCCGGCCTGACCGCGGCCGTCGAACTGGGTTCGCACGGGATGAGCGTCACGCTCTGCGACGACAAGCCGTCGCTCGGGGGCAAGCTGACGCTCCAGACGCACAATTTCTTCGGGTCGGTCGACGAATGCTATGCGGGCCAGCGCGGGATGGATATCGGCGGCGTGCTCGAGGGCCTGGTTCGCCAGCAGAAGACGGTCGACGTCTGGACGGATTCTCCGGTCGTCGGGGTCTTTGATGGCGGCCATGTCGGGGTCGTCAAGCAGGGCCGCTTCACCGTCGTTCGCCCTAAGAGCATGCTCGTCGCCGCCGGGGCGCGCGAGAAGATGCTGGCGTTCCCGGGGGCGGACCTACCGGGCGTCTACGGTGCCGGCGCGTTCCAGACGCTCGTCAACCGGGACCTGATCAAGCCCGCCCACCGGCTGTTCATCGTCGGCGGCGGGAACGTCGGACTGATCGTCGCCTACCAGGCGCTCCAGGCCGGGATCGACGTGATCGGCCTGGTCGAGATGCTCCCCGAGTGCGGGGGATACAAGGTGCATCGGGACAAGGTCGTACGCCTCGGCGTGCCGGTCTACACCTCCCACACGGTCCTCCGGGCGGAAGGCCACGACCGCGTCGAACGCGTCATCACGGCCCGGGTGGACGATAAGTTCCGACCGATCCCGGGCACGGAGAGGGTCGTGGACGTCGACACGGTGCTGATCGCCGTGGGGCTCTCTTCGGTGAACGAGCTGTACCAGGAAGGCCGACGGCTGGGGCTGCGGGTCTACGCGGCGGGCGACGCGCAGGAGATCGCCGAAGCGTCCGCGGCGATGTTCTCGGGGAAGATCGTGGCGCGAACGATCCTGCGCGACCTCGGGATCCCGGTCGAGGTCCCCCCGAGCTGGCTCGCGATGAAGGAGATGCTCGCCTCCCATCCGGGGCCGGTCCTCGGGTCATACCCGTTGCCTTCCGGGGTCAGCGTCTATCCGGTCATCCGATGCGAGCAGGAGATCCCGTGCAATCCGTGCACGGACGCCTGCATCAAGGACAGCATCGTGATCCCCGAGGGGAACATTCTCGGACGACCCCGGCTCGTCGGGGACTGCGTGGGGTGCCTCAAGTGCCTCGCGGTATGCCCCGGCCTCGCGATCACTCTGGTCGACCGGCGCTACGACGCGACGGGGAATCGCGCGAAGGTCACCGTCCCGTGGGAGATGCCGGACGAGCTCGCGGCCGTGGGCCAACGGATGACGACGACCGGGACCGAAGGCGAAGTGGTCGGCACCGGGACGGTGATCCGGATACTGACGGGGAAGGCCCTCAACCGGCGAAAGCTGATGGTGCTGGACGTGCCCGCCGACGAGGCCGACCGCGTCGCCGGTGTCCGCATCCGGACGCCCGAACCCCTGATCCGGCCGGAGGTCGTTCCGGAGACGAGCGACGGGGAGGTCGTGATCTGTCGGTGCGAGCGCGTCACCCGCGAGATGATCCTCGAGTACCTTCGAACGACCGGCACGATCGATTTCAACGCGGTGAAGGCCGCCCTGCGTTGCGGCATGGGACCCTGCGGCGGGAAGACGTGCGCGGACCTGACCCTCCGGATCTTCCGGGAACTCGGGGTCGACCCCCGGACCGTCACTCCCCCGGTCCACCGGCCGTTCACTCAGGAAGTGCCCATACGGTCGTTCTTGGGGGAAGGTGACGCTGAATCCGGAGTTTGACGTCATCGTCGTCGGCGCGGGCTCGGTCGGGAACCCGACCGCCTACTTCCTCTCGAAGGAAGGGCTGCGCGTGCTCGTGCTCGAGGAGCTCTCCGCGTCCGGGCAGGGCCAGAACAAGGCCGCGATCGGCGGCGTTCGGGCGACCCATTCCGACCCGGCCAAGATCCGATTGTGCCAGTCCAGCCTCGAGATATTCTCCGCCTGGAAAGGGGCCACCGGCACCGACATCGGCTGGAAGAAGGGCGGGTACTGCTTTCCCGCGTACGACGAGAAGGTGGAGGCGACCCTGCGCGGGCTCCTCCCGGTCCAGAAACGGTACCGCCTGAACATCGACTGGCTCGATGCCCCGGGGATCGCGAACGTCGTGACCGGGATCAACCCGAACGGACTGCGGGGCGGGACCTTCTCCCCCGACGACGGTCAGGTGAGCCCCCTCCGAGCGTCCGAGTCGTTCACGAACGAGGCGGTCCGCCAGCACGCCGTCTACCGCTACGGGGAAACGGCCGAATCGCTCCTGCTGGAGGGGAACGCCGTTGTGGGCGTGCGCACGAACCGCGGCGAGCACCGGGCGCCCGTGGTGGTCAACGCTTCGGGTGTCCACGCGTCGCGGCTCTGCGCGACCGCGGGCCTCGAGATCCCGATCCTGCCCGACAGTCACGAAGCCGGCATCTCCGCTCCGGTTCGGGAGTTCCTGGGACCGCTCGTCGTCGACCTCCGTCCGGGGCCCGAGGGCAAGACGATCAACTTCTACTTCGGCCAGGATTCGGACGGGCAGATCATCTTCTGTTACACACCCAAGACCCCGATCTCCGGTGAGAACCGGACCTCGACCTACGAGTTCATGCCGATCATCGCGGCCCGGCTCGTGGAGGTCATCCCGCGGCTGAAGAACCTGACGATCCGTCGCGTCTGGCGGGGCCTATATCCGATGACCCCGGACGGGATCCCGATCGTCGGGTGGGCCCCGAAGGTCTCGGGGCTCCTGCTCGCCGTGGGCATGTGCGGACAGGGCTTCATGCTCGGACCCGGCGTGGGGAAGAGCCTGGCCTCCGTGGTAGCCCGGGGCCGCCCGGAGATCGACCCGGAGGTCTTCGCGCTCCTCAGCCCCGCGAGAGATTTCTACGCTGCGAAGAAAGAAGCCCTGAAGTGACGTCGGCCCTCCGACGCCGACGGGGGACGGAGGTGACGCTCCGGACCCCGGTTCCGAGGACTTAGATAGGTCACGTTCGTCGTGCGGAACCCACGGGGAGGGAGGAAGGACGACCGGCGCACACCACTATCGGGCGCTCATCGAGTGGACCGGGAATCGTGGCACCGGAACCCGCGAGTACCGCGCCTACGGTCGGGAACACACCGTAACCTCTCCCGGCAAACCTCCCCTGGCCGCTTCCTCGGACCCGGCGTTTCGAGGCGACCCCGACCGCTACAACCCCGAGGAACTCCTCGTCGCCTCGGTCTCAGGCTGCCACATGCTCTGGTACCTCCATCCATGTTCCGCCTCGGGGGTCGTCGTGGAGGAGTACATCGATCGGCCGGAGGGCGTGATGGAGGTGGCGGCCGACGGGTCGGGGCGCTTCACGCGCATCACCCTGCGCCCCACCGTGACGATCGGCACTGGATCCCCGGCCCGCGCGACCGCCCTGCACGAGGAGGCGCAACGGATGTGCTTCATCGCGAACTCGGTGAACTTCCCGATCCTCCACGAGCCCACGGTTCGGGTGAGGCAGCCCTCGAAGTAGGCGGGAACCAGGAACTGGGGCTCGGTCGACGACGAGAGGCACGGGTCGGCGACCGGGGCGCTAGCGACGCAATCGCGCTCGATGCGGCTTGACCTTGCCGCCCTTGCCGAGGAGCCCCATCCTTCGGGCAAGCCGTTGGTGCTCCTGTTTGGTGATCCACTCGACCTTGAGGTACTCGACCAGTTGGGCGTCGGTCATTCCGATACGGCGTCCTTCCTTCACCGTGAACGCGTAGGCCTCGATCTCCGACGGGGCATCGACGTAGCTCAGCTTGGGGTAGAACAGTGGCTTCCGATGGCGGAACTGGTTCACGTGGCAGAGCTCGTGGACCAGGTCGAGGTAGACGGTCTCGAGGTCCCCGTGCTCCAGATGATGGGTGCTGATGAGCAGGTGTCCGTCGATGTCGCTCGTCCCCATGTAGCCGAACTTCGCGGAAAAGAACTCGACCTTCAGGTTACGGATCACCCGGTCGGTGTCCTTGCCGAAGAGCTCGCGTATCGCGGGTACCTCTCGGAACCCCCGGAAGAACCTCTCGAAGGGGTAGAGTTTGGTCGGCGCATGGCGCTCGATCCGGACCTTGAGTTTGGACTGTAGGGACATGGGATTCCTCTGGGGCGTGGGCGTGGGACTCTCCGCCTCCTATTTGGTTTCGACGGATGCCGAGGGACCCGGGCGAAAGCCCCGGGTCCGGCGCGAGGCTCTCCGCTCCCCGAAGAAACGCGCGGAGGAGATTTGGCTTCGCCGTAGTGGGGGTTTATCTCGTTCCCGGTCGACAGTACGGTCGGGAGCCGCCGAATGGCCGGAACGCCGTCCCCGCACGCAGGGCATACGCCCCGGGCAGTCGTCCGTCCGGCCGAGGTAGGGGACCGCTGCCGCTGCGGAACCCGAATCGCGCCGGGGACGAAGTGCCTCCAGATCGTAGACGCGCCGCGCGAACTAGCGGACTGGATCCAGGGCCGGTCGTTCTGCGGCCCGGACTGTGCCCGCCACTACCTGCTCGAGTCCATGGAACAGCTCGAGGGGGCGATGGGGGGTGGGGAGACGGTCCGGGCCCTCCGAGCCGTCATCGTCTCCCTGGACGCTGCCCCCGAGGACCTGACGGTACCCCCGCCGTCACATCGTGCCCCCTAGGGGTCGAGAGGGCCCGGGAATCCACCCCACCTCCCGAGGCTCTTCTCGACTCCCCTGGCGATCGCCCGGGAACGGGCGATAACCGGGCGTGAGGGAGGGACCGGCTCTTCGAGATCAGGCGTCGACGTCCGTGACCTTCTCGAGGAACCAGACGTCGGCGCGGTCGGTGAGCCCGGCTCGGGTGCGGATCTCGATCGGGTCTCCCCACTCGGCGAACCTTCGGGCTCCGTCAAGGTCGTCCCATTCGGTCAGCACGAGGATCTCGTCGGGCTCGCGGGCGTTTCGAAGCACGATCCCTCCGTGGGAACCGAGCTCCTTCCGCCGCGGTGCATGTTCGTCGAAGACGGCTTTCCACTGGGCGTAGTCTCGGACCTTGTGTCGCGCGAGGAGGTAGGGCATGGGAACGACACGCTCGAGTGGTACTAACGTTGGTCGCGGGTGGGCGGTGGAACCGGGGCCCGATCAGTAACCGCGGAAGGATTCAAAGACGATGTCCTCTTGCGGAACGCGGAGACAGTCGCTCAGTAGGGGGACGATCTCGCCGACCATCTCCGGAAGGCCGGCGACGTAGTAGCGGGGTCGTGTCGAGGGATCCGCCACGGAGGCGATCCAGTTCGCGTCGATCCTCCCAACCCTGCCCTCCCACGAGGATTCCGATTCCCGGGGTCGGGTCACCGAGTAGTGGACCGAGATCGAAGGAAGGGTGCGAGCGAGCTCGTCGAGCTCCCGCCGGAACACGAGCTCGGCGGGCACTCGGGCAGAGTAGAGGAGCGTCAAGGGCTGAGTGAGGCCGGTGTCCACGGCGAACCGGAGCATCCCGCGGAACGGAGTGATGCCGATGCCGCCCGCGAGGAAGATCGCGGGTCGATAGGTATCGAGGAGGAAGTGACCGAGCGGGCCGTAGATGTGTCCGAGTTCGCCCGGGCGGAGGCGGGAGAGCGCTTGCTTGAACGGCGTATCGGTGATCTTGCAGGTCACTTCAAGGAAGCCGGCTTCGGAAGGGCTGGACGAGAGGGAGAACGCACGGACCGCCCCCCACGGGTCGTCGACGCCGGGGAGCGATAGGCGAACGGCCTGGTTCGAGCGGTAGTGGAAGTCGGTTCCCTCCGTGGAGAAACGGAAGGTCATCACTGTAGGGGATTCTCGTCGGCTCGCCAGCAGAGGAAGGCGATACTCTCGAGGCGTTGCCAGGCGACTCGCACGCCCTTCGGGACGGTTCATCCTCTTTGCCCACAGCCGTCGGGGTATATTGACCGGGTTGGACGATGGTGCTCACACCTCCGCCGCTCCGTCGCCGACCGGGATCCGCGTCGTCGCGGGTCGACGCACGGTGGAGCTAGAGCTGATTCAGGAGCGCGGAGAGCTCCGTGAGGGCCTCGTCGATGTCCTTCTTCACGCGCTCGGCCGCCTTCTTCGCGGTTCCCGAGGGGTCTTTCGCCGCCGATCCGGCGGTCGCTGCCACTCGTTTCGACAGCTTGGCGGTGGCGTCGCCCAGGTCTTTGGCCGCGCGCTTCACATCGAGCAGCGCCTGTTCGAAAGGGTCCTGTGAACCGGTCGCGGCGGGTCCGGGAGGGGCGGAAGGTCCCGGTCCGAAACCGCACGAAGGGCAGTAGGTGGCTCCTGTCGGGACTTCTTTTCCGCAGCGCTGACAGTACATGGGCCTCTCCCACGGGGGAGTGCGCCCGCCGTACTTACCGAGTGCGGGGTCACTCCCTGCAGTGACGAGCCCGCGGCGCGGTCGTCCCTCTCCTGCCGCAGGAATCGTTCCCGGTATCTGCGTCCGACGTCCTCTTACCGAGTGCCGTGCCGGTCCGGTCCGATGAGCCTATGGCGACCGACCCTTTCGCTCGAGGAGGAAGGAGTCCGGTAGGGGCCGAAGTGACGGAGACCGAGCCCTCTTCAGTTCGCCTCGTCGACCTCTCGGGGGAAGGGCGGGAACGGGCGATCCCGACCCTCAAGGAGGGATTCGTCGGGATCTATCGCTGGCACGCGAAGCGCACCTTGCGGACCGTCTCGAGGGTCCGTGCCGCGCTGCGTGGAGAGGAGGTCGTCGGCGTGGCGATGCTCGAGCGGCTCGAGCCCGAGGTGGGATACGTGTACTATCTTTCGGTCGGGGTCGCCCATCGGAAGCACGGCGTGGGAGGGCAGTTGTTGGACGACGCGCTCGCGTACTTCCGCGCGGTGGGGGCCGAGGTCGTTTACGGCGCCGTAGAAGAGGACAACCTGGCGTCGCTCGCCCTGTTCCGCTCCCGAGGGTTCCGCACGGTCGAGCGCAAGGAACTGAGCTACCGGGAAGGCGGGCTCGGGGCGTGGGGACTGCGGAGCCGCATGTGGATCGTTTCCGGCGAGGTCCTTCTGGGACTCCGTCTCGCTCCTCCGCATCCTCTCTCTCCGACGGCCGAGGCCCGTTCGGCGCCGAAGTGAGAGGACGGGGAATCCGTCCGCCGTCCCGTCACCGTGTTCCGGTGGTCCCATCCCGCCGGGCCAAGACCCGGCTCGCGATCAGCGTGATCATCTTGCTCGGCCGGCCCAGCGCCTCGAGAGCGAACGGGACCGGTCGGTGCTTCGGATGGCGGGCATACCAGTCGGCCGACGGCCCTTCGATATCCGGGTGCACCGCGTCGAGATTCCAGCGGCCGTCCGGTCGCCGTTTCTTTTGAAGGTGGGCGAGGGCGAACCGGAGGCGGGGGTCCTCCGTGAAGCCGAGCGACGTCAGGAGGTCGAGGCCGACGAGAAGGTCGTAGTAGTAGTGGGCAGGGTAGTGGAATCGGAACCACGGTTCGTAGTGGTCCCCCTGGCGGTAGAGCTCGCGTTCGAGGAAGAACTCGGCGCCCTTCTCGACCGCGCGGGTCATCGCCGCGGTCCATTTCGCTTTCGGGTAGGCGGCGAACGCGCTGAGCCCCTCCCACGAATCGAGATTGCGGCCGGACCCCCAGCACGACCAACCGCCGAGAGCAGCCTGGTTCCGAACGAGCCAGTCGAGCGCGGACCGAACGCGGGCGTCGTCGTCGTAGCCGAACCGGAGCAGCGCCCGGGTCATGTTGCCGATGTAGCAGAGGTGGCTCTTCGCGGCGCCGTTGATCGCAAACCCTCCGTCCTGCGCCGAGGAACGCTTCATCCAAAGCTCGCACGATTCCTGGATCGCCGGATGGGAGCGAGAGAGACCGAGGTCCGAGAGCACGAGCATCATCCAGTTGGTCGAGAGGTACTTCGGAGTGTAGATCCGCGCGGGACTTACCCACCAACCTCCGGGCTCCCGGTGCGCCAGGATCTCCGCCGCCCAGCCGGCTTTCGAGATCCGCGCGCGTGCCGCCCGCACTTCGGAGTCTCGTTCCGACCTTCCGAGAAGATCGCGGAGCGCGAGATACCGGACGGACGGTTGCTCCTCTTCGAGGAGCCAGTCCAAGACCTTCGGTGGCGTCATCCGTTCCCCCCAGGGCATCTCCGTTCAAGGCATTCTCTCCCCGAGAGGCCTCGGGGGAGGGTTCGGAGCGCCCGACGGTTCAGCCCGGCGGTCCCGCGGGGAGCAGCTGGGGGTTCAGGCCTAGGATGGCCCACGCCGCGCGCAGCGACTGCGGTAGGAGCAGGTCGGTCGCCTCGAAACCACGCTCGGACATCACGCGAGCATCGACCCAGGGGATTCCTCGGGGGGAGTCCACTCGGAGCACGTGGTCGAAGGCCTCTTTCAGGGTAGAGGTGGGATGGCCTCGAAAAGTCACGGAGAGCGTGATCCTTTCCCGGCGCAGCGCCGCGTGGAGCCGGGCGCTGGCGAGCGACGACTCGACCAGCGGAGACTGGAAAGCGTCGGCGTTCGTGAGAACGACCGAGGTGGGATCCTCCGGGGCGGAGAACTTCGAGACGAGCCGCTGGAACAGCGGAGGGAGCCCCGCGAACTCGACGAGCCTCTCTTGCAGCTCGCCGGGGAGGCTTTCCGGGACGACCAATCTACGGACCACTGGGGTCGGGATCGCGGAAGCCCGAAGCTCCCGCGGGTCGACCGTCGCGGTGCAGCGGCCCTCGGAACCCCGCTCCATGATCTCGGCCACCCACCGTTCCCAGGTCACCGTCGACCCGGAGCAGTTAGCCCAGGCGAACTCCGGACGCACACGCTCCGCAAAACCCGCCGCGAGCATCGACATGGCGGACTCCCCGGAGCCGAACACGAGGATCGATTGCGGTTCGGCCAGCGGAAAGCCGGAGGTGACACTCGACGACATGGGGGATGGGACGAACTCCAGAAGCACCACCTCCCGCCGAAGGTTGAGCTCGACCCGAACACCTTCGGCCCTCCGAACGGGTTCGGTGCCCCGATCGTGCCTCTCGGCCGCGAGGAAAGAGCTCCTCCGTGGCGAGACGGGGTCAGAGGGGGGTGACCGGAGGGAGAAGCGCGGCCTCGAGCAACTTCTTCTCGATAAGGGCGATCGCCTCCGAGATCCCGGACTTGCTTCGGTCCAGCTTGCGCGCGAGGGCCGTCAACGTGATCGCCCTCGGGACGGCGAAATAACCGGCCTCCATGGCCTCGGTGAGGAGCTGGCGCTGGGACTCGCTGAGGAGCGGAAAGTGGCTGTGCAACGGCCCGCGGCGTATCGAGACGATCCGAGCCGTGGGGTCCGCGGCCCGGATATGCTTCAGGATCGCCTGGAACTCCGAGTAGCGCGCCGCGATCTCCCAGCCGAGGTAGCCGGCCTGCACCCGCAAGGGGAAACGGAGGGGGAGGCCCATCCGCTGATAGAGATAGATGACGGGCGGGTTGTCGTACTTGATTCGGTACAGGCTGCCTTCGCCGACCTCCGCGAAGGGGTCGACCGAGTGGATGTCCGGATAGCTCAAGATCTCGTTCTGCCAGATCCCGGGGGGACCTCCGCTGATCCAGTGGTCCGAGACCGAGACGTTCGGGCTGACCTCGACCCGGTTGAGGACATCGATCCGGAGCTCGGGGTGAGCGGAGGAGAACGGACCGCTCCACAGGGTCCGCGGGATGCGGATGCGCAGCGCCGCCAGGATAAGGCGGTCCGGGTATGGCTTCGCAGATGATAGTCGCAGCGCCTGCAGCCGCTCGCCGTTCTGGGCTTCCCGAAGGGTCCGGAGCGACCGAGTGGCACGGGGCTTCGTCACGCGCTTCCTCTCCTGAATCTGAACGCCGGGGTAACGTCGCTCCCGGCAAAAAGATTCCCTCTGCCGCCCACGGGGTGGGAAGTCACCCTGCCGGGGTCCGTCGGCGGCGGATGGATCGAGCGTGGGGTGGACTCCCTCTCGTCCAAGCCGGGTCGACGGGGATCCCGGGGCACGATAGGGCGGGATCCGGACCGCCCCTGAGCAAGGACAAGGGTGATACGTCGATTCCGCATGGGGCACTGGGATGGCGAGGGCGCCGACGGTCCGATTCCGGCTGGCGCGGGACCGGGCATCAGTCGCGGTCGTCGCGCGGATGTTCCGGGAGTATGCGGAAGGGCTCGGGTTCCCTCTCGACTTCCAAGGATTCCACGAGGAGCTGGCGAACCTGCCGGGGGAGTACGCCCCTCCGAAGGGAGCCCTCATCCTGGCGCTCGTAGGAGACCGCCCCGCCGGGAGTGTGGGGCTGCGCCCTCTAGAGCCGGGGACCTGCGAGATGAAGCGGCTGTTCATTCGGAACGAGTTTCGCGGCCAGGGCATCGGTCGACGCCTGGTGGACCGGGTCATCGCGGACGCGCGCCGGATCGGATACGAACGGATGCGACTCGACACGATCCCCGAGATGTCGGAAGCGATTCACCTCTACCGCCAGTGCGGGTTCGTGGAGATCTCCCCGTATCGGTACAACCCGATACCGGGCGCGTTGTACTTTCAGCTCGACCTCCGGCGCCCCGAGGGCTTCGACGGCACTCGCCCGAAGGCCTCGAAGCGGCCGCCCCCGGTCTCCCGCCGCCGGGTTCGTTAGGGTGCTAGTGCACCGACCCGGGCGACGAGTCCGTCGCGGCCGAACCGCGGGCCCTGAGCCTTCCGGAGGAGAGCATCGCGGGCCCCTCGATCATGCCCAGGGCAACGAGGACGATGCCAAGACCGGCGAGTTCGAAGTATTGGAACGCTTCCCCGAACACGAACACCCCCACGGCAAGGGCGACGATCGGGTTGAGGAACGTCACGACGTTCGCGCGCACCGGGCCCGCCCGCCGTACGAGCTCGAAGAAGAGGAGGTAGCCGAGGGCGAGGGTCCCGAACCCGACGAACACGATCGACACCAGGACCGACGGCGAGAGAGGTAAGGAGAGCGTCCGCGCCGCGAACGGGAGGGCGACCAACGCGGCCGCCGTGGCCCCGAGCAGCTCGAACGTGAGCCCCCAGCGGCTCTCGCCCGAGGGCTTCATTCGTGCGAACAGGACCGTGCCCGTGCCCTGGCACACGGCCCCTAAGGCGAACGCCGCGATCGCCCAGCCGTTCGTCAGAACGTTGGTGCCGATCGAGGTCAGGGCGAGAACGATGACCCCGAGGAGCCCGACCGCGAGCGCTCCCCGCTGAAGCCAGGTCAGGCCCAGCCGGGTACCGAGCGCCGAGGCCACCACGATGCTCACGAGGGGCGAGGTGGCGTAGACGATGGCGGCGGCGCCGCCGGTCGCGAACTGCTCTCCCCAGAACAGCGGTAGATTGATCCCTCCGATCAGGAGGGCCCCGATGGCGGCCGAGATGCCCAGCTCTCGACGAGCGGGGCGCACCGCGCGGGTGGCCGCCGAGACCACGGCTAGGGTCGCGGTGGCCAGCAGCAGGTCGACGGTGACCAGGACGAAGGGGTTCGCTCCGGCCCCGATTCCGAGCCGCGCCACGGGGAACGTCGCACCCCAGATGACGCCCAACACCACCAGCAGGAGGAGGGCGATCGGGTCGCCTCGCTTGGACTCGGTCACGAGCAATACCGTCCGCTCCCCTCGACCTCTCCGGGGGATTTTCAACGTGATGTTCGGCGAAATCCACCCAGACCGCTCCTGCGAGTCCCCCGCACTAGAGTACCCTGCACTCCGACGACGTCCCCGCGGAACGACGGACCTACGGGCGTCGACCCCCGGCCCGCCCTTGCTCACCCGAGGCGGACCCGTGGGACGCGGTGAGCGGGGCCGTGTTCCCGTGAAGTTCGATTGACAACGGCGCTTTCTGCTCTGCCCTCCCCTCACGTTTCGAGGTACGGATGACCCACTTCGTGATGATCTCGCGCCACACGGCCGAGAGCTGCCCCATGAACAACGGGAAGATTCGGGAGATCGCGATGGAAGCGATGGCGGCCTTGCCCGAAGCCGCCAAGAAGTTCGGCATCAAGGTCATCGGAAGCTGGTCGATCACCCCCGAGCACCTCGTGATCCAGGTCTTCGATGCGGTGAACCTCGACTCGGTCCTGAAGTTCTCCATGGAACCGAGCCTCCTCAAGTGGTGGAGCTTCAACACTACCGAGATCAAGGCCGCGACCACGCTCGAGGAGACCCTCCGGCTGATCCAGTAGGGCGGTCCGATCTCGTTTCGGGCTCCGCGAGCGGGCGGTACGCATTGCCGACCGCCATCCCACCTCCTTTTGGGTAAGGGGTGTAATGCCCGAGGGAGGCTTCCTGACCATGCCGTACGTCGAGTACGACGAGGTGGAGGCAATCTGCTCGGACTGCGGACGCGCGTTCCGGTCCGAGGAGGCGCTCTTCGACCACCGCGCGGAGGCGCACGCCGGAAACGAAGGTGCGACCCCCTCGCGCAAGCCTACGATCCGGTGTTCCCTCTGCCAGAAGAAGTTCCTGTCGGCCGCCAGCCTCCGGGAGCACAACGCGAAGTCTCACACCGGGTAGAGCGTCGCCCTCCGGATTGCGCCCCTCGTTGCCGGTGCGCTCTCCCTATCCTTCCCGGTCGCAAGCTCGGGCGGGGAGCGCCTCGGGCGGAATGCGAGCTCGAACGGACGACCGCCGGGGGTGCCGAGAACCGACATTATGTAGGATGCGCTTCTAGCGCTCGAGGAGCCGACCATGGTGCGTTCGAAACCTAAAGCCGGTAGGCGTCGTCCTCCCTCCCGCCGCGCCCCAACTTCCCCCATTCCGCCTGGGTACCCGACCCTGATCCCGTACCTCGCCGTGGACGGCGGGGTCGCCGCGCTCGAGTTCTACGAGAAGGCGTTCGGCGCGAAGGAGCTGGTGCGCGAGCTAACCCCGGACGGACGGCTGATTCACGGCCGCCTGAAACTGGGCTCTTCGATCCTCATGCTCTCGGACGTCTTCCCCGGATCCGGTGTCGCTTCGCCCTCGACCGTCGGGACCACGACGGTCACGATCCACCTCTACGCCAAGAACGTCGACCTCGTGTGGGACCGAGCGGTCGCCGCGGGTGCGAAAGTGACCATGCCGCTCGAGAACCAGTACTGGGGAGAACGGTACGGGCACCTGCTCGACCCGTTCGGACATCACTGGTCGCTCTCGATGCGCGTCCGAATGTCCCGAGCCGAGAAGGCCGCGAAGCAGGCCGAGGCCCGCGCGGCTTTCGCCCGAGGGAACCATCCCTCGCGCGAATCTCCCGACGGGGACGCGTAGAGGCGCTCCGCTCGCACCGGGAACCTCCCGGTCGGGGGAGGGAGCGTCGGGTGTGTGAAGTACTTCCCCTCGTCTCCCGGTCCCGACGCGCCGACCATGATTCCCCCCGGGCAAGAGGAGGTCCTTTCCCCGTCCTCCGAGGGCGACGCGAGTCGCCTGGAGGTCGCCGCGATCCTCGAGGGAAGGACGCGCATCGCCGGGATCGGCTGGCGTCTGACGACCGGGAGCGTAGTCGGTCCGGTCCGAGCCCAGACCCGTCGATACGGGCGCACCCTGATCTCCTCGGAGTTCGCGGCCTTGCGCGCGGGGATCCGGGACGCGGCCCGAAGTCCCGGCCGCGATCTGGTGGTGCTCCTTTCGGACCGACGGGCCGTGGCGTTGCTGCGCGGGGAGCCCCGCCCCCTCCTCCGACGGGCTCAGTCGGAGGCGCTTCGCCTCCGCGCCTCGCTGGGCCGCTTCCGTTCGGTCCGCTTCGAGTCGGAGTTCGTTCCGGATGCCGAGCTCGCCCATGCCGTAGGAGAAGCGCTGGACGTCGGCCTCCACGCCGCCGCGGAGCGGGAGGAGCATCGGGTCCTCGTGATGGAACGGATTCTCGCACGCGCCCGCGAGGTCCACCTGGAACCATCCCCCGAGGGCTGGGTCGCGAACGGCCGGTATCGGGTCTCCCTACACCCGATGCACTGCGAATGTCCCGCCTGGACGACCCGATGGTCCCGGGCGCCGATCGCGGGGCGACGAGCCCAGCGGCTCCCTTGCAAGCACATCGTGGCCCTCGCCCTGCGGGAGGGGGTCAGCGTTCCCGCCGACCTCTCCGAACTGGCCCGACGAGCGCCGCCCTAGCGGGCGGAGAGGGAGCCTCTCGGCCCGATCGGGCGCCCCCCCTCCGCACCTCGTGAACGTCCGTTCACTCGAGGACGTGGATGTTGTGCTTCTCGCCGATCTCCTTGAGGATCTTCGGCCATACCGTGACGCTGACCTCTCCGAGATGCGCCTTGCGCAGGAGGAGCATCTGCGTACGGGATTGTCCGATGCCGCCGCCGATGCTGAGCGGGATCTCCCCGTTCAGGATCGCCTGGTGGTACGGGAACTTGAGGAAGTCGAGCTGGCCCGCGAGCTCCAACTGCTGGCGGAGGGTCTTCGGTACCACCCGGATCCCCCCCGACATCAGCTCGTGCCGCCGCTTGGTGACGGGATTCCAGACCAGGATGTCTCCGTTCAACCCGTGCATGGTCTGGCCGCTCTCCGACCGAGTCTCGGTCACCCAGTCATCGTAGTCGGCGGCCCGCATCTCGTGCGGGAAGCCGTCCTTGAGGGGCCACCCGATCCCGATGATGAAGACCGCGGGGTACTTCTGGACCAGCTGGGTCTCGCGCTGCTTGCGCGGGAGGTCCGGGTACATGTCGAGGATCTCCTCCGCGTGGATGAACCGGATCTGCTCGGGAAGGTCGGGATACCGCGGGTCGCGGAGCCCGGGGAAAAGCTTCTGCGCATGCTGCTGGGCCCCGGTGATGACCTTCCAGATCTTCCGAACGGTCGTCTTCAGGTAGTCGAGGTTCCGGTCGCTCTCCGTGATCACCTTCTCCCAGTCCCACTGGTCGACGTAGGCGCTGTGGTCGTGGTCGAGGAAGTAGTCCTTGCGGACCGCCCGCATGTCCGTGATCAGCCCTTCGCCGGCGGAGAAGCCGAACTGCCGCAGGGCCATTCGCTTCCACTTGGTCGCGGCCTGGACGACCTGGGCGTCGATCGGATGCAGGTCGCGGTCGTTCGAGATGTGGAACTGGATCGGCGTACGCGAACCGTCCCGGTCGAGCATGTCGTTGACCCCGCTGTCGGCCGCCACGATGAGCGGGACCTGGACCAGCATCAGGTTGAGCTCGCGGCAGAGGTTCTCCTCGATGTACGACTTCACCGCGTAGATCGCGCGCTGAGTGTCCCGGGGCGACAGCAACGAATGGTAATCCGTCGGAAGCACCTTTTCGAGATCCACGTAATTTCCGATTCCGGGTCCAGCGAGATCCGCTTTCTTGCGCTCGAGCATACCAACAGAGCTCCGCGGAGGAGTCGGCCATGCGGCGGCATAAGCCTCCCGTCAAGTGACCTCCACATGGTAGGAAGGGGCACGGTCTCCGACAACGGAGCTCGCGTCGGCCCGCGACCGGTCTCCGAGGGGAACAGCGCGGGGCGCGTCCTCGGACGGTCCGCCCTTCGGGCTGGGGGCAGCCGGACGACCGTAGGTCGCGCGGAGTCCGAACCAAAAGGTTCTCCTTGGTCACCGTTTTGGGGACCCCGGCGGTGAGCCGTCGGCTCGAGGAGAGGAAAGAGAATGGATTGGTTCAGCATCGCGATCTGGTCGCTGGTGGGCACCTGGGTTCTCGTGATCGGCACGCTCGGGCTGATGTACTGGCAGACCCGCCAGAACCAGCATCTTAACTCGGCCAACGCCGTGATGAATCTGCGGGAGCGGTTCGACTCGGCCCGGATGCGTGCGGCCCGTCGTCATCTCGCGGACCGGCTCCTGAGGCAAGCGCACCAGGACATCGCGAGCGTCGAGGTGGCCACGTTCTTCGAGCTTGTAGGAACCCTGACCCATCGCAAGATCCTCGACGACGACCTGGTCTGGGAGGCGTTCGGGACGTGGATCGAGAGCTACTACTGGGGACTGCGGAACCCGCTGGACCTGATCGGCCAACTGCGGACCAACCTCTCGGACCCCCTCATCTTCCACGAGTTCGAATGGCTCCACGACCGGATCCTCGAGCTCAACGGGCAGCATCTCGGGCCGAACATGCCGGTGACGCGGGATGCGGCCGAGGACGCGCGACGCACCCTCTCTCGCGAGGTTGCGCTCGAATCGATCTAGTGAGCGGGACCCCTCCCCGGTCCCCGTACCTCCCACCGAGCCGGCTCGGGGGGATCCGGATCGGAACGGGTTGGGTCAAACCGAGTATACACGGGACTTAACGCGCGAGGGTCCTTCCTCGAAAGGAGAGGTCGGTGACCGCGTCGAGCAACCCCTCGGCGTCGCGCGCCCTGCGGGACCGTCAGGACGCAGGGGAGCAGCTGGCCGTTCGTCTCGCCCACTACGCCGACCAACACCCTCTCATCCTCGCGCTTCCGCGAGGGGGGGTCCCGGTAGCGTTCGAGGTGGCCTCTCGCCTCGGAGTGCCCCTCGACATTCTCATCGTGCGAAAGATCGGGGCGCCGTCGAATCCGGAGTATGGCCTCGGCGCCCTGGTCGAGGACGGGAGTCGCTATATCGACGAACGCCGCGTTCGCGAGGCAGGGTACTCTCTCCGGGACCTCGAGCCGACGATCGATCGCGAGCTCGCGGAGATCCAGCGACGGGCCAACGCCTACCGGGGAGGGAATCCTGCGTTGGACCCGACCGACCGCGTCGTGATCCTGGTCGATGACGGGGCCGCTACCGGCGCGAGCGTGCTGGCGGCGATCCGGGCCGTCCGAGGCCACCGCCCCCGGCGCGTGGTGGTGGCGGTGGGGGTGGCCCCGCCGGAGACGGTCGCCCTGCTGGAACAGGAGGCCGATGAGGTGGTCGCGCTGGTCGTTCCCTTCGCCTTCTTCGCGGTCGGGGAGTGGTACCGGCGCTTCGACCAGGTCTCCGACGAGGAGGTCGAGAGACTTCTCGACCGGTCGCGGAGCGCCCAGTCCCGACAGGGATAGCCCCGACACTATCCCGAACTTCAGGGAGGCCGGGCAGTGTCGCCGTGCGTCGGCCGATGCTTACGAAGGACGTGACGGACGCCCACGATCACGATGATCCAGAGGAGTTCCGCGACGAACGGAGCGACGAACGCGATCGATACCGTGATCGCGAATACGGCGACGGTGATGAATTCGCTGTTCTCGGTCGAGCGGATCCACGCCTCCGGCAGCAGGCGACGGACCAGCCGGTGGCCGTGGGTCGAATGCCTCCAGATCGCCAGCAGGATCAGGCCGCCGACGGTCTGAACGCTCGCATAGAGCGCCACCGCCAGCCTCGACGAGGCCGACCCGGGGCCCAGGGTGGCGCCGGCCCCGTAATCGAGGAGGATCCCGACCAGGAACGGGGTGACCGCGATGATCATCAGAAACACGGAGTTGAGACGCACCAGCGTCCGGTCGTACCGGATGATGGGTGAGAACAACCGACGATGGGCGCTCCACCACGACGCGATAATGAAGAACGAAAGGACGTAGGCGATCACCGCGGGCCACTCTCCGGCAAGGTAGCTCGCGAGGTTCGGATAGGACCCGGAGGCTGCTCTCTGCGGCAGCACGAGGTCGATAACGAGGAAGGTGAGGGAGAAGGCGAAGACCCCATCGCTGATGCTGATGATCCGGCTCATGTCGGAGCCGGTGCCGTCGAGCCCTTCGACGTCCGCCGAGGCGTTCTCCCCGGGGCCCGTCGATTCGTCGGTGCGCATCGCTCGACCCCGCTGCGGCGAGCGGGAAGCACGGGAGGTATTCAAGACGCTGTCGATTTAGTCCCAGATCTCCCGGCTTCTGGGGGCAGAGGCCGCGAGACGGGGCACCGGGCGCGGGCGGTCTCAGGCGCGGCGGTACGCCGCGAGCCAGGCACGGCCTTCGACGTGAGGGATGGTCACTTCGTAGTGCGCCGGGTGTATCCAGCGCAGGTCCCATCCGTCCGAGAACGTCCGGCGTAGTTCCTCTTGCGAGACCCGCCGGGGCCCGCCCCACTCGGTCGGTTCCGTCTCGCTGAAGCAGAGGAGGAAGAATCGCCCTCCCGGGCGAAGGACCGAGCGTACGCTTTGCGAGTAGACCGGCCGATGGGGGTCGAGGAACGTGTGAAAGGTGCCGGAATCGGTCACCGTGTCGAACGTCTCTCCGAGGCTTTCGAGCGCCAAGGCGCTGGCCTCCCGGAAGACCACCGGGCTTCCCCGTTCCTGGGCTTTTGCCCGGGCCTGGCGAAGGGCGTTCGCCGCGAAATCGATGGCCCAGGTCTCGTGCCCCCGGGCGGAGAAGTAGAGCGCGTTCTCGCCCGTGCCGCAGCCCACGTCCAGGACCCGTCCGACGATCTCGCCCTCTTCCTCGAGTCGGACGAACTCGGGCTGGGGGTGGCCGACCTCCCAGAGGGGGGACCCCTCGTACTCCCGATCGAAGAAACGCATCCGGGCATGCAGAGACGGAGGGCGTAAAGACGTGGCGGACCCGATCGGGTCAGCGCGGAGGGGCGGCCGCTCCGGGCGCCGGCGAGGGAGGGAGCACGATCGGACGGACCTCGACCCGGATCCCTGCGCGGTCAAAGATGACCCCGACCGGGCAGGTCTTCACCGCGAGTCGGAGCGCCGTCTCCACCTCCGAAAGCGAGGCCCGGGTACGGAGCCGAAGGGTTCCGTGGACCCGAGTGAACGTCGGGGCTCGGGCCGGCCGATCGGCCTCGAGCGCGACGCTCAGCCCCTGGAAGACGAGACGCCGCTTGTGGGCCACGATGACGAAGATCGTGCAGATGCATCCGGCCAGCGAGAGCAGGCTCAGGTCGAGCGCGCTCGGGCCCGCGCTTCGTCCCCCTTCATCGATCGGGAGGTCGACGGTCACCGAATGCGCGTGGTCGTCCTCGAGCAGCGTCTCGTAGCCCCCCCTCCAGGTGCCCCGGGCTTGCATGACCGCTCCTCGATGTTCCCTCGGGGGGGAAGGCCTGTCGGTTAACCCCAGTTGACCCGAGAGCGCCGGTCACTCCTTGACCAGGAGCTGAACGGAGTACCCGCCCGCAAAGCCGCCGGTCCACCAGACGCCCCATCCGAAGTCCGGCGCCAGGTAGAGCGAGACGCGGCTGCCGTTCGGCAGGGCGGCGCCCAGGGTGAAGGCGGCCGACGTTCCGTTGGGCTCCGTGCCGACCCCGTGCACCACTCCCCCGGTCGCGGAGTACCAGTTCGTGAGCCACAGCCGGAAGGTGACGTTTCGGAAGGTGACGTTCCATGGGCTCGTCTGGTTCGCGAAGAAGGGAACGTGGAGCGGGCTGACCTCTACGTAGAACTGGTGCCCTTGGACGGTGACCACATCAGGGATCGCCAGATTCGGATGGATCCCCGGCAGCAGACCTCCGAAAAGCGCGATCCCGACGGCCATGAGGATCACGAGCCCCACGACAAGGATACCGACGTCCCTCCGGGACATCGGAAAATCCCGGTCCATCAGGGGAGGCATCGGCCTCCCGGCTAGGGGATGGTCCCTTTAACGCTCTTAGTTGCGGAGGATTTCCGGTCGTCGGCGCCTTCCCGCGGGAAACGCGGCCGGCCACGCGGGGCGGAGCTGCGTGACCCGACTCCGGGGTTCGGAGGGTCGGACCCTCGAGGGGTACGAGGGCGAAGGCCCGCGCGAAGCGTGGAACGACCGATTCCCTCTACTCAAGGACCTTCAATTCGACCCGGGGGGCCCTGAACCCGACCTTGGCATGCGTTCCGTCGCACATCGGCTTCTGGGACGACTGGCCACAGCGGCAGAGGGCCATCACAAACTTTCCGTCGACCATCACGAGGTTCGACCCGTTCTCCTTGGCGACAATCTCGACCTTCGTCATGACGGAAAGGGAACGGAGGAGGGGCAAGATAAGCGTAAGGTGACACCCCCCGTTCGGCACCCCGGTCGTCCCCGTCCGAGGGCGGTCGCCGCGCGAGACCGGCGCGGGTCCCTACGGAGGAGCCGCGAACGGAGGTTCGAACCGCTGGAAGATCGGGAAGGTGACCTGCACTCCGTCCGGGCCCCACCACTCCTCGATCGGGTATCCACAGCCGCGGAACACCTCGAGCATCTGGTCGTTCTCCATCAGGACCGCCGCGTGGAACTCCCGGATCCCGGCCCCGCGCGCGGCCCGGGCGAGCCGCCAGAGGAGAAGGGTCGCGCATCCGTGGCCCTGGTAGGCGTCCTCGACGAGGAACGCGACCTCGGCCGCGGGGGCGTCGTGGCCGTCCCGCACGAACTCGGCGTGGGCAATGATCTCCGGCGGCCCGCTCCGGTCCGCGAGCATCAGCAGCGCGCATCGATCGGGTGACGAGACGCCTTTCCAGAGCTCGACGAACGCGGTCGAGCGAGGGACGGGAGCGAAGAACCGGACCGCGAGGGAACTCTCGGAGAGACGCGCGAGGAATTCCTCGAGGAGCGTCTGGTCCTCCTCGGTCATCCGTCGGATGGTGACCGGTTGCCCGTCCCGGAGCTGCGCCGGGCCTTCGGCGACTTCGGTCGGGTCGGAGGGAGCGGAAGGGGTTTCGGGTCCTTCGGTCGTCGCTCTCACCTCTGCCGCATCCGGGGGAACGTCCGAAGACCCGGCATGAGCGGTTCGCGAATAAGCCTTGACGCGGGTCCAGAGTCACCGAAGGAGCGGCCGCGGGGAGCTCGGGGACGAAGATCGCCGTGGCGGTACTGCCGCCCATGAGATCCGAACGGATCCGGATCCCCGGACTAGTTCGATTCTCCGACCGGGGCCGGCGCGGAAGGGGGCGGCTCGTACTGCGCCAGCTCCCTCTCCGACACCTGCAGCTGGGCGGAGATCATCCGAAGAGATACCTGAGGAGAGTGGTAGCGGATCTCTCGTATGACCTCGGTCAGGTAGGAGGCGTAGGGGATCGCTTGGTCCCAGTCCCCTTCGAATCGCTGGTCGAAGATGCCGGCGATACCCTCGGACGGGAGGGTGAACCCTTCCCGCGTCGGCTCGTTCTCTCCGGTCACCGCCGGCAGACCGATGACCGTGAAGCGATGGTCGAAGATGACGTACCGTGCGTCGTTGACCACGTGGCTGGGATGGAACCGGAGCTCCGCGCCCGCCGCGCGGTACAGGCTTGCGAGCGCGATCCGGTCCACGGCCTTCGGTACGAGGTACTGAACGGTCACCGAGCGCTGGACGGCGAGCTGGATCTGCTCGACGATCTGACGGACGTGGTCTGCGTTCTCCCGGGTCGTCGGGCTGCTCCCGCTGATCAGCCCGTGGATCGACGAGCGAGCCGTCTGCATGCCCATGATGACGGAATGGAAGTACTCCTGGCGCGAGAGGACGGCGGCGGTCCGTGCCATCTCGCTCAGAAGCCGCTTGCGCGCTTCGGCCTCCCGACGGGCCATGATGAGCAACCAGAGGGTGGCCACCAGCAAGATGAGTTCCGCGACGAGAAGGGCCAAGCTCAGCGGGTCCAGCACTCTCTCGCTCCAAGGTGGAACCGACCAGCCCGACTATATCTCGTTCGCGCGGGCGTCGGTGGTTTCGACGGGGAGGGGGACGAGGGCCCGGGCGACTCCTCGTCCTGGCCATGGGGAGGGTGGCGGATGGACACGGGGGGATTTGAACCCCCGACCTCTGCTTTGCGAAAGCAGCGATCTTCCGCTGATCTACGTGCCCACCGAGGCGGGGGGAGGGAACGTTCCGCTTAAGTTTTGGGAAACGGCCGGCCGCAACGGGCCCCGACGAGAGGTTCCCTCAGTGCTCGTGCTTCAGGACCCGGGTGAAGCGAACGAGCTCGGCGAGGTGGTTCCCGATGAACTTCTTGGTGTTCGCGTCGGTCAGGTGACCGTTCGCATCGAACTTGTCCGTCGCGAACGGGACGATGACCTCGGGTCGGTTGATCGGGAACATGTTCAGGAAGACCATCGACCGTCGTAGGTCGTACTGGGCCCGGGCGCCCCCGAGCATGCCGACGCTGGCGCTCATGATGCCGGCGGGCTTGCCGTTCCAGACGCTGTCGGCGTACGGGCGAGACCCCCAGTCGAGCGCGTTCTTCTCGGCCGCCGACAGGGTGTAGTTGTGTTCGTTGATCGAGAAGAGGACCGCGTCGGCCGCCCGGATCTTCTCCTTGAACGCTCGCACCGGTGCGGGGGCGTTCTGCTCCTCGTCCTGGTTGAAGACAGGGAACCCTCGGATGTCCGCGATCTCGATGCGGACATCGCTCGGCGCCACCTCGACAGCGGCCTGCAGGAGACCGAGGCTGAAGGCGTTCTTTCGTAGGCTGCCCGGCACCCCGAGGATCTTGAGTTCGCTCACGGTTCCCTCACGCCGAGGCCCCACGGGCTGGCTCGCATAAGAGAACTTCGAAACGGGCGGAGGAGGTCGAGGGCAAAGATGCCCGAGCGCTCACGCGGTGGCCGAGGCGGCCCCGGCGAGTCGGGGGCTCGGGTCGCTACCCGCGGAGGGCCGGGGGGCTTTCCCTTCCCCCGTCGACCGCTCGACCGGACCGGTAGAGCCGCCCGGGGGCGGAGGTCGATTCGGTCCGGTCCGGGCGGTCGGGGGTCGACGTACCGCCACCAGGCGCCGTTCGTCGGCATCGTACCGGAACAGGTCGGCGTAGCGTCCCCAGTTCACGATGTTCTGGACGGCCTCGTCCGAGGGGGCGGTCGTGAACGCGATGATCTGATTCAGCTCCTCGCCGGACAGGCAGTGCTCCGAGGCGCTCTCGAGGGCCCGGAGGATCGTCTTGAACAGGGCCGTGCGTCGTAGCTGGTCCCGGATGATCGCCTTGCGGTCGCGGATCGACCCCTGGACGAGGCGTTTCCCGAGGTCCGTGAAGGAGACCCTACCGTCCGTGACCCTGACCAGTTGCAGGACCTGGGCGTACTCGAGCGAGGGGAGGATCTCGTCGATCTCGAGGTCGAGGTCGTCCGCCAGGAGGGCGACGTCCTCGGAACCCTTGTGGGAGTTCAGAAGGACCAAGAGGCC
>Ga0326728_10006439_pt1 | contig 31604 bp, 33 predicted proteins | sample MB3enrmetagenome_FD_207602 | JGI IMG/M metagenome (GOLD analysis project Ga0326728, IMG submission 207602) | Lab enriched peat soil microbial communities from McLean, Ithaca, NY, United States - MB31MN | ecosystem: Environmental > Terrestrial > Soil > Wetlands > Peat | place: USA: New York...
ACCCGAACCAACTCTGGGTCTCAGACGTCGACGGCGCGAACAAAATCAGGTTAACCGCATCGGGAACCGTGTGGCTCGGTGATTGGTCTCCCGACGGCTCTCAATTGGCCTTCATGAACTTCACGGGACGAGAATATAAGGGTTATCTCATTCGAGCCGATGGCAGCGATCTTCGCCCCATCGAGGGTAAGGAAGCGAACACAGGCTGGATGACGTGGTCGGCGGACGGGAAAAGGGTGTACTTGAGCACCGCGGAAGCTGGATCGAGGCCCAAAGTGTGGCAGGTGAACGCCGACGGCTCGCACCTCGAAAAACTCGTGGACGAGGGTTGCTTTGTGGTTGACGCTTCCCCCGACGGGAAGTATGTGCTGGGGATCGTAGCTTCCGGCAAGGATGTCGGCATCTACCAAGTCTTGATCGCTGATCGGCAGATCGTGGCACTGCTTCCAGGCGTGCAGACCCTTATGGTTCGGTATGCTCGCGATGGCAAGTCGTTCCTGTATCCCGTGGTATCGCGCAGCGAGGTAACTTTCTATCGTCAGGCTTGGTCGGACGGCAAACTCCTCGGCAAGCCCCAGATCGCTCTTAAGCTTCCTTTTGCATTCAGCCCCTTTTACAAAGGCGTCGCTTATGATTTCTCGCGCGACCTTACCACCATCGTCTATGCGCGGCCGGGTGGGCAGGCGGACCTCTACCTCATGAGCCGCGCACCCTAACGCCAGATTCCCTTCTGGTCTAATCTCGGGTTAATTCGCAAACTGCGCCATGGACGGGTAGCGCGGGGTTGATACGCAGCATTGTCGAGCCCGCGTTCCGGCAGCCAGTCGTCAGTGAATCGCTCGCTCGCGGCCAGGAGTTGATCTCGGGCCACCCGCACTACTGTCCCGATTCCTTCCCGGTGAGAATCGAAGGATCGACGTGGGGCGGCTCGATGGTGAAGCTACGGTTCATCGGGCGAGGCATGCGCCTGGAATTCCGGCACCAAGTATTTCGGACCATCATAACGTCACGGATCGTGGACATCCGCGCTTCGGACCAGGTTGCGGCTAACGCTTGAGCGGCGAGGAAACTGACCGTGCGCCACATGCTTCCAGGACCTCCCACGCTGCATGAACTTCCCGCCTTAGCGTTGCTCTCAGCTTTTGGCTCACCCGTTTCTTACGTCTGCCTCCGATGCGATTCCGTTCCGTGCATACGCAGTTGCGGAATCGACTGGCATACATGGCCACAAGGGAGAACAGCCCTTCAGACTACCTCTGCCAGATTATGCCTGAGAAACGTTAGTGCGTATCGGAAGCGCGCCGTATCGGAAGCGCGCCGTGGAGATAGCCGTCGGTTGCGGCGCGGGGAGCCGGTCCAGCGCGCTTTCGATACAGCCGTTTGAACGAAGCCGCGGCATGAGGGCCTGAACCACGCGAGAGATTGTCAGAGGAAGCGTCGGCCACATCAGCGCGCGCCAGTCCCGCATTGCGGGATGAGCACGTAGCCCAAGAACAAGAAGCCCGATTTCCGGCGCGATGCGCCGGTGGCGGTCGCCACCTTCCCGTACTCCGAAGCCGAAAAAGGAGTAAGAGCTCGGCGAAGGTTCACCGTCACGAAAAAGATTCGGTCGGACACACGGAGCCGATGGACGTGCGACATACGCTCATCTTATCACCGCTTCCCCAACCAAAAACCCACACAAACCGTGACGTCGCTACCCGATACCCGCTCTCCCACGCTTACGTTTTCTGCCGATTCGGTTATCGGCATTTTGCGGGGCACCCGGTCTAGTCTCTCATAAACTGCCTGATCCGCTCCAGTTCCGAGAAGATCGTTGGCCGAGCGTTTCTAAGGATACGCCAAGTCACATCCGTTCCGTCAACCGCAGAGCCACCCGTCGTAGTTCAGTTGTGGCGCTGGCGCCGGCCCGTGGCGGAGAATTCTCATCCAACTACTGATGACCAGTCACCGGCACTACTTCCTTGTCCCCGCCATCGCGTTCAGCACGACGGTCAATGGTTCCACGTGGTCGGGCTTGAGGTAGCTGTTGACTAGGAAGTGTTTCCCATCCTTGGTAACGTCGTAAGTGAAAATGTCCGTGTCGGAGACCGGCAGGCGACCGTGGGCCGGAAAGAGTGGCGAAGGGGTCCCGGCGGAAAACGTTCCTTGGGCGGTGAGGGGAACCGCCGTGAGCACACCCTTCGGGTCAAGGTAGTATATTGCTTTCCCATCCCCTTGCCATCTCGGTTCCACGCCTCCACCGCGTGAGACTTGCCATTTTCCCTGGGTACCAGGGAAGGTCGTCACATAGATTTCCCACTCGCCCGTCTCGTTCGAGGCGTAAGCCACCCTCTTGCCGTCGGGAGAAATCATGCCGTTGGTTTCGCTGGCTTTGCTGGACGTAAACGGCGTCATCTTACCTGACGCAACATCCACCAGCTCCAGGCTCGCGCCTCCCTGTGCGGGTTCATAGGTGCAGAGGATGGTTTTGTCATCGAGCGACCACGAGTTGGGCATAATGTCGTCTTGGATACGAGTGACGACAACGGCCCTCGCCTCCTCGAGCCCCGTCGCCTTCTTGATCTCGATGGACCCGGCCCCCGCTCTGCTGTTCGAGCGATAGGCAATCGTCTGCCCATCGCGCGACCAGACGCCCGTGGCATCCTCGGTGGGATCAAAGGTCAAGCGCGAGGCCGTGCCATGTTCGAGGTCTTCGATCCAGACGTCGACATACGTGGAGTTGGGATTGGCGATATCCACCACGGCGCGTTTGCCGTCGGGTGAGAGGGAAGGATTCGCCTCGATGGCCGGCTCGACCACGCGCCCGAGAGCTTTCCCCGTCCGGTCGTACCACGTCAGAGCTGAAATCACGCCCCCGGAGCCCGCGCCGTACACGGCCGTATCGTTGCCCCCCGCGCTGAGCAGGCCATATTGAACTGAAGACTCGTAGCCGACATGCTCAGCAATCACCCGTGGCTCGCCGGCCACCTTTCCCTCTGCGATACTGAAAGGGACGGCCACCAGATCGTTCCTGTCGTCTTCGGTATACAAGTGGCCGTTCGCAAAACTGAAGTTGGAATCGTTGGCGAGAACCAGCTTCTTTTGGCTGCCAGAAAGCGAGCTAAGGTATATGCCGTTTGTGACGCCCGTCGCGCCGGATGCGAAGGCGGTGGCAAAGAAAAGAAACTGCCTTCCGTCCGGCAGGAACATGGGCCAGCGATGTGAACCCTCACCACGAACGAAACTCTTATCGGTTAGAGGCGCCGCGCCGCTACCGTCGACGTTCACCCGCCACAAGGGTCCGCCGGCATCCGGCGCATAAATAATGACGCCATTGCAGCCCCAGGACCCTCCCCGTCCGTGCGAGGCTGGGGCAATCACCTGCGGCGGGCCGCCCGTTATCGAAATTCTTTGCAATTGCCCGTTGGCGAAGAACCCGATGTCCGTGTCATCCGGCGACCAGAAGGGATATGAGGCGCCCTCCGTGCCCGCCAACCGCGTGGAGAGCGCTGAGCCGACCCGCTCGAAACAAAGCATCTCTTGCCCCGACGCGCTGTCGAGCCCCACAAGCGCTAGCATCTTTCCGTCAGCGGACAGCGCCAGGTTACTGACCTCCGACTGAACTGGAATGGCAAATTGCATCCGCTCGCCTGCGGCGGGCCGCGGTGTGAGGAGATAGACCGCCAACGCTCCAACGATTGCCATCGCTGCCATCGTGGCCCAGAGCCAAGCGCGTTGTAGCGGCGCCTTTACACCGCCAGTTTCGATTTGGCGGGGTGAACCCGCCTCTACGGAAATCCATTTCAGCGCCAGCCCCATATCGTGCGCGCTTTGGAAACGATCATCAGGATTCTTGGCCAGGCATTGCGCTAGCACGCGGTCGAGCGCTGGCGGCGCGAGCGGCTGTGTCCTGCTGATGGGCTCCGGGTCTTTTTCCAGAATGGCTGACGCTACGCTGATCTGGCTCGTGCCCTGGAAGGCGCGCGTTCCCGTCGCCATTTCGTAGAGTGTCGCGCCCAGCGCAAAAATGTCCGAGCGCGCGTCCGCCTCCTTGCCCTCAATCTGCTCCGGGCTCATGTACTGGATGGTGCCGATCACCGAGCCGGCCGAGGTGATAGGGCTCGCCGGGCTCGGACCGTCGACCGTCATCGCCGCTGAAAGCAGTGGGGCTGATGCCGTTCCGCCCGCTGCGATTAATGCCGTAGGCTTCGCAAGCCCGAAATCCATCAGCTTCGCCCCGTTCTTCGTGAGCATGATGTTGGCCGGCTTCAGGTCGCGATGCACGAGCCCCTTGCGATGCGCTTTGTCGAGCGCATCGGCGATTTCCATGCCGATCTTCAGAAGTTCCTGGAGCGGAAGTTTTCCTTTCTTCAGGCGAGCCGCCACCGTCTCGCCCTCCAGGAATTCCATCACCAGGAATTCGCCCACCGCTTCATCGTGGCCGATATCGTGTAGCACGCAGATGTGCGGATGCTGAAGGGAGGAGATGGCGCGCGCCTCGCGCTCGAAGCGCTGGCGGAAATCGGGGGAGGAAATGAGACGCTCCGGAAGAACTTTCACTGCTACATCGCGCCCCAGGCGCGTATCGCGCGCACGATACACTTCCCCCATCCCCCCCGCGCCGAGCGGCGCGAGGATTTCATACGGGCCGAGTTTGGTGCCTGCGGTTAAACTCACCTTTCCCCAAGTGAGGCACTGCCACTCATGGCTGTGCTGTTGAAATTACAGAGCACCGGCAAGAGTACCTGTGCTACTTCGAGTTTGGTTCCTTGAGCGATAGTCATTTTTTCTCAAGCGGCGCCGGCCAGGTGAACACCAGGGCCGGCGGGTTGCAAGGCTGCACTGGGATGGAGAGGGCGGCGAGTGCTCTCGTCATCGTCGTTCCTGCGCGGCGCCGGGCAGATCACGAAACCAGTTCAGGACCAGATGGAGGCCGGGAGTAGCGGGCGCGACCTTCGCAGGCTCTTCCGGCTGAATCATCAGGAATCGCTGGCCGTCCGAGGAAACATCGTAGTTTGGCGAGGCATCCGGCAATGGGCCGATTTGGCTCTCGAAATCTCCCTTGAACAGCACGCGCGGCTTGGAAGCCGAAAACGCCGCCCCCGCGTTCACCTCCGCGACCATCATCTTTCTGCCCGCACAGTAGAACAGTTCCCGCCCGTTCCGCGACCACAGTGGTTGAGACCCTCCGCCCGAGGAAATTTGAGACTTCGCGCCTTGCCCCGTGATCGATTGCACGTAAACTTCGTTGACTCCAGATTCGTCGGAGACGTATGCGATCCAGCGGCCGTCGGGAGAAAACACCGCTTCGATGCGGTTGCCCGGACCGGGCAACAGCGGACGCGGGTTGTGCTCCCCTTCGAGCGACAACGCCATAAGAGCCCTTTGCGTGGCGGTCCCCTTGGTGTACGCCAGCAGTTTGCCATCGGGAGAAACCGAATCCGGCTCCTGGAACAAAGTCGAGGCGGTGAAATTTGTCTCGCCGCCGCTGCCGTCCACACGCCTCATCCACAGCCCCGCGGAGCCGTTGCGTACCGAGAAGTAGATCACATTCTGTCCATTCGGAGTGAGTGTGGGTAAATCATCACTTCCGACGACTGCCAGCGGGCCGAGCGTATCGCGGGCGAGATCATAGATCCAAATACCGGGCGTTTGGCCGGCGATCTCCACTACGATTTTCTTGGCGTCTTGCGTAATTCGAGGACAGGAATAGGCGCGCGCCGTATTGGAGATCGTCTCCGCTTCGCCCTTCCGGTTGACCCACACGAGCTTGCCGTTCGCCGGACCGTGGCTGCTCTTCGGCAGATACACCATCGTGCCGTTCATCGAAAACGAGAATTGCGCGCCGCCGCTGTTGAGTTCGGTCTGGACGCCGCTCACCAGCGTCACCGGCGGCCCCGTGACCCGCAGAGTGGCGGCGTTGAAGGGAACCGCGAGCAAGTCCGTCCCGACCACGTAGACGATGGTGCCGGAGGGCACGTAGCGGGGATAGCTCTCGCCATGGACAAAAATCCTGTAGCGTCCCGTCGACACTGACACCACCGCGATGTCGGCGTGATTCAGAGGGTCGCCGGCAGGATAGACGACGTTGAAGAGCGCGTGCTCGCCGTCCGGCAGAATGTCAGGCCAACGGTCGGAACGTCTGTCCGGCTCCGGCGGTGTGCCGAGTTTGGTAACGGGCGCGAGCGTTCCCCCGTTGGCCGAGACGCGCTCAAGCGAACTGTTGGGCGTCGGTGTAAACAAGATGTTGTTGTCCGGGCCCCAAACGCCACCCCGGGCGTTCGGAGCGTCGCAAAGCGTCACCGGCAGCCCGCCAGTAACGACGATTTTTTTAATTTTCCATCGGCAAAAAATCCGACCCAGTCTCCGTCAGGGGAGAAGAACGGATTTTGTGCGCCGTCGGTCCCCGGCAAGAGCGTGGCTTGGGCTTGGCTCAGCTCGCGGACGTACATCTGGATTTTTTCTCCCGTGCGCAGACAGTATGCCAGTCGCGAGCCGTCGGGAGAGAGAACCGCTGCAGCGCCAAGGTCCGCGGCAAACTCACCTTCGGCAGGCGGCGCAAGTGTGAAGCGCATCGTCGCGGCGGGATTCGTTCTTGGCCGGAAGACGAGCGTAGCGAAAACCGCGGCCACCACCGCCAATGCCGCTATAGACCAGGGGAGCGCGCGGCGCCAGGCGGGGGCGGGGACTCGCGAGGCAGCGATTGCGGCGAATGAGGAGGCGTCTTGCGGAGAGTCGGAGAGGACTTCCTCGATGGCGATGCGGGCGTCGCCGATGGATTGCACACGCTGGCGCGGGTCTTTGACAAGGCAGCGACGAATCAGGCGCTCGATGGCCGCCGGCATGCCGCTAGGCAGCGCTGACCAGTCCGGGTCCTTCATGATCACCGCCGCCAGAACGTCCGAAACGGTCTCGCCTTCGAACGCCTGCTTTCCGGTGAGCATCTCGAACAGCACGCAGCCGAACGCCCAGATGTCTGCGCGGCGGTCCACGCTCTTTCCCTTTGCCTGCTCGGGGCTCATGTAGGCCGCGGTCCCCAGAATCACGCCCGCCTGTGTGCTGGCAATGCTCAGCGTGGGCGAATCGTTTGGTTTCAGGTTGAAGGCGGAACCTTGGGCATTGAACGCCTTCGCCAGCCCGAAATCGAGCACCTTCACCACAGCATCCGGGGTCACCTTCAGGTTCGCCGGTTTCAAGTCGCGGTGAACAATGCCGCGTTCGTGCGCATACTCGAGACCCTCTGCCATCTGACGAGCGATCGGCAGGGCTTCATCAACCGGCAAGGGGCTGGACTTGACCCTCTCCGCCAGCGTGGGTCCCTCCACCAACTCCATCACCAGCGCCTGCACGCCGCCGGAATCCTCTAATCCATGGATTGTGGCGATGTTGGGGTGATTGAGCGAGGCAAGGATTTGCGCTTCACGCCGGAAGCGCCCCATGCGCTCGGGATCGCGCACAAACGCTTCGGGCAGGATCTTGAGCGCCACCTCTCGCCCGAGCTCGGTGTCCATTGCGCGGTACACCTCGCCCATGCCGCCTGCGCCGATCGCGGCGGTGATCCGATAGTGCGAGAGCGTGCGGCCGACCAGAATCCCCCCCATGCGCCAGGCTGTTGTTAGCTGTGGCTTCTTCTCTGGACTTAGGAATACCTCTATTCTACACCAAGGCTTTCAGGAATTGCGGTTCCGTCACCAATTGGGCCTCGGAAGGGGCTACCGTGCCGACCTGGCGGCCTGTAAACCGTACCCGCGGAAATTAGTCTTGTTTTGTCGCCGAGAGTTTGCCGATGAATGAGAAGTCCGGCCGCACCCACCACTGAAACTCGATTCGAAATGAAAAACGCCCTTCCTGGAAAACAGGATGCCATCTGCGTGCATTCGTCCAGGCTGACGTGCAATCGCCTAATACCACGAGATTATAGAGCTCCCTAATCGTCCGCTAGTCGAAAGAAATAGACAAATTGTTTATCTGGTTTTGATTGCTGTCGGCCGTTATTATGACGGATGTCATAGACATCTGTTTCTGCTGATCCTAGGCTCAGCCAGCGGGAAGTAATTTGGGGTTGCAGCTTTCGGCCCGCTCCGTTCGTGTGTTCCCACACAAGTCCCTGCTAGGGTCTGGGTTGCGGAATAATAAGGTGGCGGGGCTTTCCAATTCCGGGCAGTTTTGACCGTTTCGGGGCCTATGATAAGACTCTTCACGCCACTCTCATACGCTGCAATTTTCATTCCGGTGTTTCTGGGCGGACTCGGCTTACGCGCTTTCCCGGCAGCGGCTTCATCCGAGATCGGCCAAGGGTCTGACTTGACTGAGGTCACCGGCCCGCACTATCTGAGCCCAATGGACCTCAAACTCTCGCCTGATGGCCAACGGCTTTATGTGGTTTGCGAAGACAGTGATGTGATGCTCGCGGTGGACACTCGCACGGGGCAAGTCACAGGGCGCGTAAAGGTCGGCCATAAACCAAAGGGGGTTGCGCTCTCTCCCAACGGCAAGACACTTTATGTTTCGAATGAGTGGGACGACTCGATCACCGAGATTGACGCGCATTCCATGCAACCCCTCCGGACGCTCGAGGCCGGTTGGGGGCCCGTTGGCGTAACAACCGACCTAAAAGGAGAAGTACTTTACGCAGCGAACACCCTGGGGAATGACGTTTCGCTCCTTGACCTCTCGACCGGCAAGGAGATTAAGCGATTAGGCACCGGGCCATTTCCCGAATATATCGCCCTTTCGCATGATGGAAGCCAAGTATACGTCTCGAATTTGTTAGCACGCGCGGGACCTACCGATCAACCACCGGTTTCCGAATTAACCGTGATTGACACCCGGAAGCAAGTTGTCGCGGGAAGAATCGCCGTGCCGGGGGTTATCCAACTTCGACACATTGCGGAAGTGCCAGCGAGGACGGGAGGTTACTTACTCATCCCATTCATGCGGCCGAAGAATCTGAATCCGCTGGTTCAGATCGAGCAGGGCTGGTACTTGACGCACGGAATGGCGATTGTGCACCCTTCTTTTCCCCACGCTGGGGGCGTCGGGAAGTCACGGGTCGATGAGGTCTTGCTGGACGACATTGACTACTATTATGCCGACGGGTTCGGCACCGCCGCCACGCCGGATGGGCAGTGGGCGCTCGTGACGGCAGCCGGCGCTAATGTGGTTTCCATCATCGATACTGCCAAGCTCAATCAACTGTTACGTCAACTCCCGCCGGACAAACCGGAAGCGTTGGCGGACCGGCTCGATTCCGCCCAGCAATTTGTTGTCCACCGCATTCCAACGGGGCGTCATCCCACCGCTATCGCCGTCGCTCCGAATGGCCGTTTCGCTTATATCGCTAACCACCTGGACGATACGGTGAGCGTACTGGACATGAGGAAGTTGAAGGTTACCTCCACAATTGACCTGGACGGGCCAAAGGAAATTACTGCTCTGCGCCATGGTGAACGCCTGTTTTTCGATGCAAGCTACTGCTTTCAAGGCCAATTGGCATGTGCAACCTGTCATCCCCATGAAGGGCTCTCCGATGGGTTGGCGTGGATGCTCGAAACTCGCAAGCTCGGTCGCGACGTGGTAGAAAACCGCACACTGCTCGGGATTAAGGACACATCCCCTTACAAGTGGAATGGCAAGAACCCTGACCTCGCGACGCAGGACGGTCCGCGCACCGCCATGTACATTTTCCGGTCGCAAGGCTTCAGCCCGGGTGAAGTAAAAGACCTCGAATCGTTTATGCGGTCGCTCAGGCTGCCACCCAATCGGCATCTCGGCAGGCATCGCGAGCTGACCGAAGCGCTGGAGCGTGGACGAGAGATCTTCTTTCGAACAAGAACGAATGACGGCTCACTGATTCGCCCCGAGAACCGGTGCTATTTCTGTCATGCCCCTCTGACACATTACACGTCGAGGGTCCAGATCAACGTAGGCACAGCGACGAGATACGACACTATTAAGGAGTTTGACATTCCGCAACTCGAGAGCATCTACATGAGGACTCCGTACCTTCACAACGGCGAGGCCCAAACGCTCGAAGAAATCTGGACCAAGTTTAATCCCGAAGACAAGCATGGAATCACCTCGGATATGGACAAGTTGCAACTGAACGATCTGATTGAGTTTTTGAAGACCTTGTGAAGAGAGGGGATTGTGGCGAAGCTGATTCCGCACTAATGAATGCGGCAGTTGGCGTAATGAACGAGAGGAGCCTATGCCACAACTGATTCTAAGCCCCGACGTTTATGACGCGATTATTGTCGGTTCAGGGGCCGGCGGGGGAATGGCCGCATATATCCTGGCTAAAGCCGGCGCCAAGAGTCTTATGTTGGAGGCCGGAAGTTGGTTCGACGCGGCCAGGGATTCGAAGTGGTTGGAGTGGGGCTACGACGCGCCGCACCGGGCTGCTCCTACTCCCGAGCATCCGTTTGACTACTTTAACGCCACCGTCGGTGGTTGGGAGGTTCAAGGTGAACCTTATACTTCCGCTCCTGGTACTGAGTGGATGTGGTTCCGGTCACGGATGTTGGGGGGCCGCACCAACGCTTGGGGACGCATCTCCCTGCGGAACGGCCCTTATGATTTCAAGCCTTACAGCCGCGACGGCAAGGGCTCTGACTGGCCCATTGGCTACGGGGACTTGGCTCCGTATTACGATAAGGTCGAAGAACTGATCGGAGTGTTCGGCTCCTGCGAACGCCTGGAGAACTGCCCCGACGGGAAATTCTTGCCGCCGCCCACTCCACGATGTTACGAATTGCTCGTCCAAAAGGCCTGCGGAAACCTTGGAATCAATTGCGTCCCTTCCCGCCTGGCCATCCTGACGCGCCCGCTGAACGGCCGGCCGGCATGTCACTATGTTGCCCAATGCGGCCGCTGTTGCCGGCTCTCCTCCAATTTCTCCTCGCCCGCCGTTTTGCTGATTCCGGCCCAAGCGACCGGGAATCTGGAGATCCGGTGTGACGCGATGGTGCGTGAGGTCCTCACGGACGGGGATGGCCGGGCCACCGGAGTTTCCTATATCGACAAGAAAACCCGCCAAGAGGTTCAGGTTCGCGGGAAGGTTATCGTGTTGGCGGCGAGTGCCTGCGAAACCGCGCGCCTCTTGTTGAACTCCCGCAGTCGACAATTCCCAACGGGGCTCGCCAACTCCAGCGGCATGGTCGGCAAATACGTCATGGACACGGTGATGTCCGACGTTAAGGGGTTTCTTCCCAGTCTCATGGACTTGCCTCCCCACAACGAAGACGGTGTGGGAGGGATGCATCTTTATATGCCCTGGTGGAACTACCAGAAGCAACTGCGACACGAATTGCCTTTTTCGCGCGGCTATCATATCGAGTTTGGCGGGGGACGGCGCGGGATGCCTGGACCGGAACTCTGGAGCGGGTCGGAGCGCTTTCTAGGGGGAGGATATGGTTTGGAACTGAAGCAGGGCTGCCGGAAGTTGTACGGCGCGTTCGTAGACTTCCACGGACGTGGCGAGATGATCCCCAATAAAGAAAGCTACTGCGAGATTGATAAAGAGGTGGTGGATCAATGGGGCATCCCAGTTCTGAAGTTTCACTTCAAGTGGGGCGAGGAAGAAATCCTCATGGCGCGCCATATGCAGGAAACCTTTCAGGAAATCGTTAGGACCCTGCGGGGTGAAGTGATTCGATCCGCGGGACCGGAGGAGCGGTGGGGAATTTCACGTGGCGGCGAGTGCATCCATGAGATCGGCGGCGCTCGTATGGGAGATGACCAGAAAACCTCGGTGCTGAACCCCTATTGCCAGGCCTGGGATTGCAAGAATCTATTCGTCGCCGACGGCGCGCCTTTTGTAAGCAGCGCTGACAAGAATCCAACATTGACCATCATGGCTCTCGCTTGGCGCGCTTCAGAATATATTGCGGACCAGGTTCGAAAGAAAAACCTGTAGGGAGGCGTTGTGGAACAGAAGAAGGCTTCGAAAATTGCCGTGCGCCTGGACCGACGCGCCATCCTTAGACTAATGACAGCCATGCCCGCAGGGGCTCTTTTTTCTGGAACCCAGCGTGCGTTAGGGGCACCGCAAGAAATGGCTGCCAAACTCGCTTCTCAGGAAGCTGCGGCGCCTTATCGGCCCAAGATCTTCAATCCGCACGAGTGGAAGACGGTTCATGTTCTTTGTGATCTGATCATACCCGCCGACGAGCGTTCGGTGAGCGCCACAACCGCAGGTGTGCCGGAATTCATCGACGACTGGCTGGATTTCAAACGCGGCAGCCTTCTGTCCACAATCCGAGGGGGTCTAACATGGTTGGACATGGAGTGCAATCGCTTGTTCGGGAGTGACTTCACCGCTTCCACGGCCAGCCAGAGAAAGCAAATCCTTGACCGCGTTGCCTATCCCAAGAAGGCAGCACTTGAGGATGCCAGTGCTGTGGCGTTCTTCAACCAGTTCCGAGATCTGGTGGTGAATGGGTTTTTCACCAGCGAAATAGGAATAAGAGATTTGCCCTACCTCGGAAACGAACCGCAGTCAGAGTGGCAAGGGTGTCCGACGCCCGTATTAACCCAACTTGGCCTCGTCAGCAAGAGCACAGACTCGTGACCTAGCCGTCGCCAAAATCACATCCACCCAACACAGTCGATCTTTAGTCTGCGGAGTATACGCACTGTCCATCAATTTGCCAGCGACTTAGTTCTGATTTAGTTTGATGGCGCTACCGTTTAGATGGGCCTCGCCGACCTGGCACGTCGGTTACCAACCTTTTTTCACGGGTCGACAAGTGAGAGAACCGAAGCGTGCAGTTCCGACCCTCCTGTAGTGTTTCCTTCCGCCACGCCGCATGCGTTCTTGTGGTTCTGTTTGAAAGGAAAGCCATCGCTTAGCAGGAAAGCGACAACCCCTTCCAAAAGCCTTGGATCGAGGGGAAAACGCCCTCGACAACTTGTGCCTATGTTTGTGCCTTCGTCATATCCCTCGGTGAAGCACTTCAACCGTGTTTCCGCATTCACGATGCGATCAACGGCTTAAGGTAGTGAACCGTAACTGTCTGAAATACTGAAGATTATCTGCATTGGCTTCCGTGCTGGCATAATCCGAATGACGCTGTCGAAGAACAACCGGGTTAGGAACGGGCCCCCGAGCATATCTCCGACACGTCAAAAGGAGGCCAAATGCAAAACGGATGCTTGATGCAAACTCCCCGCCGCCGTGGCCCAAACGTTTGGGAGTTTCGATGGAGAGAACTGGGATCGGATGGGCGGAGGGTACATCGCCGCATCGTCGTTGGAACAGTTGAGCAGTTCCGAGACGAAACCCGCGCAGTCAGGGCGATTTTGGGATTGAGGCGTGAAATCAACTCCCACAATGCGCAGTTGACGCCTAGGCTGCTGACTCTTGCTCAACTGGTTGAGCATTACAAACAACGAGAGTTAGCGCTTGATAACACCTGGAAGAGCTACTCAACCAAGCAACGTACCGTGGCTATTTGCGGAAGTGGATTGTGCCACGGTGGGGGACCTATACCCTGGCGAGCTTTCGACCCATCGAGGTGGAGCACTGGCTCAGAAACCTTGGGCTCGCAAGAGCCAGTTGCGCCAAAATTCGGAACCTAATGAGTGTGCTTTTCAACCACGCGCGAAGATACGACCTCTTTGCTGGCAATCCGATCAGCTTGGTCCGCCAGAGCGCAAAGCGCCAGAAAATCCCCGAGGTGCTCGGAGTGGACGAACTCCGACGGCTGCTCCAAGCGCTTGATCCGCGGGAGCGGACGCTGGTGTTGATGGCCGCCGGCACAGGATTGCGAATGAGCGAATTATTTGGCCTCAAGTGGAAGGATGTAGATTTCCAGTCAAGCCAACTCAGTGTCACCCGGTCCATCGTCAATCAGGTTATAGGGCCATGCAAGACCGAAGCATCGCAAAAACCCGTTCCCCTGGATTCCTGTTTGGCCAAGGCACTCCGCGGTTGGCGGCGCCGTACACGGTTTCGAGGACCAGACGATTGGGTATTCGCAAGCCCCCATACGAGGGGTAGCAAACCCTACCGTGGGCAGCCACTGATGCGCTACCACATTCAGCCGGCGGCGCGCCGCATTGGGATTACGAAGCGCATCGGGTGGCACACTTTCCGGCACACTTACTCGACTCTCCTTAGGTCTGAAGGCGTCGATATCAAGGTCATGCAGGAATTGATGCGGCACGCCTCCAGCCGGGTGACGATGGACACCTACACGCAGGCAATCACGTCCGCGAAGCGGAAGGCGCAGAGTTCGGTGGTGGGCGTCTTTACTTCAAAGGACAATCCGCCTTCATAATCGGTCAAAAGGTACCGGAATTTGTTCCTATTTTGTGCCTGTGGGAAATGCCGCACTTGTTTTTATCTTATTGAAAGGATTTGGCGTCCCCGGCGGGATTTGAACCCGCGTTACCGCCGTGAAAGGGCGCTACCCTGACGTAACTTACTGAAACGATGCGATGCGGATGGCTACCGGAGACACGTTCAGTATGCCTGAGGAACGGTAAGTGGACCATAACTGGACCATGATTGGACCAGGAAATCCTCTTGTCCGCATGAGGACACATACTCTAAGCTGGAGGGGCCACACCGTCCTTTCTTGGCTGATCATTTCGGTTCCTCGCTCCCGTCCAGTACCGGCTTGAACCGTTCTCGAGCCGCTTGAATGGCTTGGTGCAGCCTACGTTCCAAGACCTCTCGGGGAGGCAGTTCCGTCAAATACTCCGCGACTCGAATGCCGCTTCTCTCAAGCTCCAGCAGTTCGACATGCTCGGCAGACTTCCCGGCACAGAGGATCAGGCCCAAAGGTGATTCTTCTCCCGGCTGGCATTCGTGCTTTTCGAGCCAGCGGAGGTAGAGTTCCATCTGCCCCTTGTCGGCGGCGCGGAAGCGGCCCAATTTGAGTTCCACAGCGAGCAGCCGACGTAAACGGCGATGGAAGAAAAGCAAATCCAGGTAGTAATCCTCGTTGTCCACCGTAATTCGCTTCTGCCGGGCGACGAAACTGAAGTCTGAGCCCAACTCCAGCAGAAACTGCTCCAGGTCACGCAGGATCGCGGTTTCAAGGTCCTTCTCGCTGTAGGTGTCTTTCAATCCAAGAAAGTCCAGGAGGTAGGGATCCCGGAAGACCAAATCCGGGCTCACCCGATCCTCATCACGCAGGGCATCGAGCTCCTTGCGGGCCAGGTGGCCGGGTTTTCTGCTGATCGCTGTTCTTTCGTAGAGCATTCCCTGAATTTTTTCCTGGAGCGTCCGGGTGCTCCAGCGTTCAATCCGGCACATGTGGGTATAGAACTCACGCTGGAGAGGGTCGTCCAGGTAAATGATTTGCCTTAAGTGAGTCCAAGACAATTGTTCACTCAGCGCGTGGACAATTCGCATGTCTGGGAAGATCTCAGCAAATCGGATCATGTAAAACAGGTTGGTGCGGCCGAAACCGGGACCGTAGTCTTCGCTCAATTGTCCACTCAGTGCGTGGACAATCTGCTCACCGTACGCAGCTCGCTCGTACGCGAGAATGTCCTTGCGGATCCTCTCGCCGATCGACCAGTAAAGTCTGACCATCTCGGAGTTCACGGCCGCAGCCGCACCGGCACGCGCACTATCGATAAGCTGCTTTATGTCTTTCAATAGTGCGGGCGGGAAAAGTTGTTCGGAGGTGGACGACGGGACGCCCTTCATCTGACCAACGATAGTGTCAACCCTTTCTGGTTTTTTCGGCTTCTTCGTCATCATGAGCAGTGATTCCAGACCCGTGTCGGTAGATTGCAAGTCGCAGCCGATCACGAGAGCAAATACAACTCTTTCTGACGGCTGGAGAAGATTCTGTCTCTTGCCCCTCACAAGTATCAAGCATTTTGTGGATTGTAGGCAACAGCAAGCGGTAAGGGGGTGAACGTCGAGGGCGCCCCCGGCCCCTACTAAGCCGTCATCATTGGACCTTGATCCTGCCGAGGGCCAGCCCGCGAAGAGTTACCTCTATGTCCATCAGGGTCTCAAGCATTCCCTTGGCTTCAGCAGCGCGCCCCTCAAGTTCTTCGGCGAAATCGGGGTCGGAAGGATACTGGAACTCGGTGTAATCCCGTTCGTCCAGGTCCAGGATGAATTGACGGATGTTCTCGAGGCTCACCTGCGTCCGAGTTTCGAGAAGTTCGATGGATCTCGTTGTAAATACAAGGCAGCGGTCGCTCTGCAATGCCCTGTAAGGAACCGGTGAGCACATCAAGAAACATGCTTACCTTGTACTGTCCTTGTACCGCGACTCTTTCATCCATTCCAAGGCCACGAGTGACACATCGTCCCGAAGGCAGTCGTGGCAGCGCCATTCCTCGAGACTCTTCGAGACGGCGTTAAGACTCTCCTTGAGGGAAAGTTCACGAACCTGACACAGTCGGGAGAGGAGTCGTTGAACGCCGAATTGCTCTTCTGACGCGTTCATGGCTTCTGTGACTCCATCCGAATAGAGGTAAACTCGGTCACCGGGGCGCAATATAACAGAGCGTTCTTCGTAGGACGCGGCGAGGAGGCCAATGGGAAGGCCGGTTGGTGCTTCGAGCGCAAGGGGTGGAGCATCTTTGGGCACGAGAATAGGCCCCGGGTGACCTGCTGAAACATAGCGGAATTCCCCCGAATTCACGTTCAGCATCCCGTAGACCAAGGTGAGATATTGGGGGGCGGTCCTTTCTTGAATGAATTGCTGATTCAAAACCAACGCCGCCTCAGCGGGGGAGGTCAAGCGGGAAGTGGTACGCTCCACAAGTTCCCCTGCCGCCGGAGTCGAGATATCGCGCCGTCGAGAAAGGAGTAAACTCGCAGCGACAGCCATCAGTGATGAGGGCACGCCATGCCCACTCACATCCAATAAATAGAGGGCTATGTGGGTTTCGTCCAGGGGCATGATATTGAGCTGATCACCGGCGAGTTCAGCGGTCGGCTTGAACACCCAGGCGAACTCCAGCCCCTCGATGCGGGGAAGAGACGTGGGGAGTAGGGCCTGCTGAACTTTGGCAGCAGCTTCCAAGTCGCGCTTCATGCGATTGTTGGAGGCGAGAATCTCAGTATTGGCGGCGGCCAAGCGCTCTTCGGCGAGCTTCCGGGCAGTGATGTCAGATTGGACTCCGACAAAGTGCGTTAATCTTCCTTTGGCATCGCGCAACGGAGCGATCGAGAGCCGATTCCAAAATGGTGTGCCGTCCTTACGGTAATTCAGCAACTCCACGTGGCACTCCCGGCGCTCTCGGATGCACTCACGAATTAGCTCGAGTGCCGTAGTGTCCGTTCCGGGTCCCTGCAGGAAACGGCAGTTGCGGCCGAGGACTTCCGAGCGCGAATGCCCTGTTAGCCGCTCGAATCCATCATTGACGTAGATAAGCGGATTGTCAGGCTGATGAGGGTCGGAAATGACGATTCCCTCCGCGGCTGCCCCCATCGCACGATCTCGCAACCTTAGTTCTTCTTCGATTCGTTTTCGCTCCGTGATTTCACTTTCGATGGCCGTGAAACCAGTGATCTCGCCCGAATCGTCACAAACGGGCTGGACCTCGATCTGAACCCAGTACTTGCGGCCCGACCTAGAGTAGTTAATGACTTCGACGTTAAATCCCTTGCCCTCGCTCAAACATTCCCGCATGTAGGCGACGGTTGCCCCATCCGTCTCCGGTCCCTGCAGAAACGACCCCGGCCTGGCTCCCTGAACCTCCTGTAACGTGTATCCGGTGATTCGAGTAAAGGCCTCATTGACCCACTCGATCCGCCCCTCACGGTCTGAAATTACGACTAAGTTTTCCGTCCGACTCGCGACGAGGGCGAGTTTCTTGGCTTCCGCCTCGCTTTGGTGGAGCAATCGCGCCGCCCGCGCGAATTCCAGAGCATGTTCGATTGCATACTCGAGAAGGGCCGCATTGAGTTGATCTTGACTCAGGCAACCCGCGGCTCCGCTTCTCAGGAGCTGGCAGCGAACTTCCGGGCTCATGCGCTCCGACAGGAATAGGATGGGCTTCGCCCAACCTCTTGTGGAAGCTTGCTGCAGAATTGTGGCGGCCTCGTCCTGACCGCCATTGAGAGCTAAGAAATAGATGTCATATTCTTGGCGAGTCAATGCACCCATGGCTTCGCGGAAAGAGTCTACCCATTCCACGCTGTACGTCTTTCCCGGATTCTGGTCGACGGTTTTACGCAACCGGTCACGAAGGCCGGAGTCGGAGCTGATCAGTAGGACCCTGAGGGAAGAGGCGCTCATTGAACTCTCAGCAAAGCTCACTACGACTATAACATCATAAAGGAGCAACGGATTCTAGCACACCGCCAGAACCGTTGCCGGCCCGGCTCTGAGCGGATAAATGCGCAACCTGATGCCGTCAACTTGGTTCCCAGAGGAACTTCTGGCGCGGCAGCATCAGCCGAGGTGGCCAGTCACGATATTGCCAGCGATCCGCCGGGCGGTCGCGCGGTGCACCTAATGTCCTCAAATTCGAGTAGAGGTGCAGTTGCGGAAGAATGCCGGAACTCAGGGGATAGTTACAACGAGAGCAGAACAAGGTGAATTGCCAATCCGGCGGTACCCGTGAGGCAGACTCGAATCGAAGTAAATGGCATCGCCTTTCTCCAAGGAGTTTTCTTCCTCGCCGATGCGCAGCCCCAGCTTGCCGCTGAGCAGGTAGATAAACTCGATGCCGGAGTGCTGGTGCAGGCGCACTTTTTCAGGCGCCAGAGGATGGAACTCAGCGTAATAGGCGTTGAGCTTCCGCTCGACGGCCGGAAAATCCAGGCACTCGAAGTGGAAGGCGACTTCGCCCGCGTCGGGCTTTTCAGGAAAGCGCTGGCGCTCCTGGCGACGGACGATGACCACAATTCGACGCTTGCGCTCGTCGCTGAAAAAAAACTCAAGGCCCACGCTGAACACCATCGCGATACGGAGCAGCGTAGGCAAGGTGGGGAAGAGCTTCCCACGCTCTATCTTTGACAACAGGGCAGGTGAGAGCCCCGTATGCCGGCCGAGATCCACCAGACCCACTTTCTTTCGTAAGCGCAAAGCGCGCAGCTTTTCTCCAATGGAGTAGCGCTGCAATCCTTCCTGCAAGGTCGGGGAAAGCAAGTTCTCCAACTCCTTTTACTGGCAGTCAAATTTCCAGCCAGTATTTGATCTTAGTTCACATCAGTTTTATTATGGTGCATCTTCTTCCCAGAGTCAAACATCTTTTACCTAGGATCAAGAGAGGTTGAGCTCTTGACCAAGGAAAGACAGAGCGAAACCCACCGAAAAAACGAGGAGAGAATCGAACCATGAAGAATTGGAAAGCAGTGCTTCTGTTAGTTGGCTGTTTGATGCTATCCGGATTCACGTCGAATCCGGCTCTTGCCCAGAGTCCCAATGCATCCGTGTATGTTGTACATGGGATTCCCGGCCATGACGTAAGCGAGAACCTTGACCCGGCGTTGCCCGTGGACGTGCAAGTGAACGGCTCAATCTGTCTGCTGCAAGGTTTCAAGTTTGGGGACATTGCCGGTCCCTTCACCATCCCTGCGGGAACGTACAATTTCACCATCAGCTTGGCTAACACGGTTGACCCGTGTTCCAACCCTGGCCTGCTGACCGCTAACGGCGTGGCCCTTGCCGAAGGCGAGAACGCGTCCGTGGTAGCTTACCTGAATGCTCAGGGTGCGCCCGGCGTCACGAAATTCGACAATAACCTCAGTCCAACCCCGGCCGGGCAGTCACGTGTCATCGTCCAGCACACTGCCAATGCACCTGCTGTAGATATCACCGTGGCCCGGGAGTATTACTACTCGCCGCTCAAGCCCACGACGATTCCGAATGTGAGCAACGGGCAGCAAGCCGCCGCCCTGCTTCCCTCGGAGCGGACATGGAATTTCCCGAGGACGCAGGTTACGCTGACTCCTGCCGGCCAAACGAGCCCCGTGATCGGGCCGTATTTCTTCCAGCTAGAACCTCACGACGTGTATCTAATCTACGCAGTCGGCTCGCTCAGCACGGGATCATTCACTCTGATCAGCAAGACCGTTCCAGGTGTGTAGTGAGCTGCGCGCGAAAAGGCGACAGCTTCTTTGGGTGGCGGCTTCTGAAACCAGAGGCAGCCCCTCCCTGGCTCGACCGCGACCCCGCGTGTGGCAGAGTACGGCGTTAATGGACGTCTCCACGCCGAGCCACCTCAGGGTCAGGTTAGATTTGATAGTCAAACCAAACCACAAAGGAGAATAACAATGAAGGAAAGCTTCAATTCGACTTTTGCCCGCTACCTCGTATTTTGGACGGCCGTTCTGGCGCTTCTGTTAGGCAGCACATGGATGGTAACGGCCAGTGAGAAGAAAGACATTGTTGACACCGCTGTGGCGGCGGGCTCCTTCCAGACGCTCGCCAAGGCGCTTGACGCCGCGGGGTTGGTGGATACGCTAAAGGGCAAAGGCCCCTTCACCGTCTTTGCTCCCACGGACGAGGCTTTTGCGAAGCTGCCAGCCGGTACACTTGAGGATCTGCTCAAGCCGGAAAACAAGGACAAACTGGTGGCTATTCTCACCTACCACGTCGTGCCGGGGGAAGTACTCGCCTCACAGGTAACCAAGCTGAAGTCCGCCAAAACCGTCAATGGGCAGGCGCTCACCATAACCACTGAAGGCGGCGCGGTGATGGTGGACAGCGCCAAGGTCGTCAGGACCGATATTCTCTGCAGCAATGGCGTTATTCACGTCATCGACAGCGTGATGCTGCCAAGGTAAAGGGGGAGGAAGCTGTGGCTACGGCAGGAGTCATCTCCAACAGAAGAAACGCAGTTACGAGCGAAACACGGCAGTTCCAGGACAAGACGATTAGCGACTCGAGCCAATATCCCCGCCAGTCCTCGACCGCTTCCCAGCCGGAGAGCAGGAGCCGGCTGGAGGCGGTCGTCCGGGAACTGCTGATTGAGCTCGGCGCGGACATTCACGATCAGCACTTTCGCGGCACGCCGGCAAGAGTTGCAAGCCTGTACCGCGAGCTGACCCATGGCTACCGGATCCGTCCCGAGGAGCTTCTGGTCACCTTCACTTCGAGCCACCATGAACTTATCGTGGTCTCCGACATCAACTTCTATTCGCTTTGTCCTCACCACCTTTTGATCTATCGCGGGAAGATGCATTTTGGCTATGTACCTGACGGGAAAATCGTGGGGCTCTCAAAGATCCCTCGGCTGATTCAAGGCATGGCCGCGCGATTGATCGTGCAGGAAGACCTGGTTTCCGAAATCGCCGACACATTCATGGCCGTAGTACGCCCTCTGGGGTGTGTTGTAAAGGCTACCGGCCGGCACGACTGCATGGCGGTGCGGGGCGTCAAATGCCACGAGGCTTCCATGACGACCGTGGCATTGCGCGGGGTCTTTCGGGAGAAACCCTCCCTCACGGAGGAATTCCATCAGGTGCTTTCGACGGGGGGGAGGGTTTGAGGGTGGCAACGAGCGGAGATTGAAGTCTGTGCGGACTCAAAAACGTTGCGGAGTAGGGTTAATTCAAGAATCCCACGCAAGGAGGAGTGATGAAAGTTATACTCTTTCTAGCGGCCACCACACTGGCCACCATCACGATTGGATGGGGAGACGTGATGAACATTAAATCTGAGCGACCCACGGCGGCACCGGACGGAACCTTTCCAAAGCTGACCGCCTCGAACTTGCAGAAGCAAACCTTCTCACTTCCCGAAGACTTTGCAGGAGATCGCAACCTGCTCCTCATAGCGTTCCAGAGGGAGCAGCAGCAGAATGTAGACACGTGGTTGCACCAGATGAAGCGCTTCGAGGTCTCCCCCGGCTTCCAATACTACGAATTGCCCACCATCGACAGGCTGAGCCCCATCTTCCGCTGGTTCATCAATAGCGGCATGCGCCGCGGCATTCCTGACGGCAACGCTCGGGCCCGAACCATCACGCTCTATCTCGACAAGCCTGCTTTCCGAAAGGCGTTGAACATACCGGACGAAAAGCGTATCTACGCGCTCCTGGTTGATCGCTCAGGACGCGTTCTGTGGCGTGCTGAGGGCGACTTTGATGAAGCCAAGGCCGCCAGTTTGCAAGCAGCGCTGACACCCGGCAAGCAATGACCTGCAAGGCAGTTATGAAGGTTAGAGCTCTCCATCGCGAGCAGACGATCCCGGTACCCTTGGCGCAGGTCTTCTCCTTTTTCAGCGAAGCTCGCAACCTGGATCGAATCACCCCGCCATGGCTTCACTTCCAGGTGCTGGACCAGACGGACCGTGCGATCAGAGCTGGGGCGCTGATCCATTACCGGCTCGCCTGGCATGGGCTACCGATGACCTGGACGACCCTCATTGAGGAATGGTGCCCGCCCATAAAGTTCGTCGATGTTCAGTTAAAGGGCCCTTACCGCCTCTGGCATCACACCCATAGCTTCGAGGCTTGCGCCGGGGGCACTCTGATCAAGGACACTCTCCAATACGCAGTTCCGGCCGGGGTGTTGGGAGATCTCTTCGCCGGGTGGCTGGTGCGGCGTGATGTGGAGCGGATTTTTGATTACCGTGCAAAGCAGATTCCCTCGATGTTCGAAGGGCAGCCGGTTCTCTATACTCGGTGAGGTTATGGATTAATTTCTTGTAAATCATTAACCGGCATGTAGAGGGTCGAATATCGACAACCGGGCTTCCCCACCTGCCCCGCTTTAAAGGTAGCCATGTGGTTCTGACAGAAGGAGTGAGTATGGACGTGAATCGTGACGCGCCGGCGTGGGCTGAGGCGGAAACGTACATCAATGCGCCCGTCGATTTGGTCTGGCAAGTGCAGTCTGCTATCGAGAGTTGGCCGAGCTGGAACCGGAAGGTGGAAACCGTCCAGATGGAAGGGCCGCTTCAAGCCGGAACGACCTTCCGCTGGAAATCGGGCGGAGCCAGGATCATCTCGACTCTGCAGGAAGTTAAACCGGGCGTGCGAATTGGCTGGACCGGGGAGACCTTTGGAATACGCGCGCTCCACGTTTGGGAGTTCAAAGGCCTGGACGGCAGGACTCACGTCAAGACCGCCGAATCGTTTGAGGGCTGGCTTGCCAGGCTCTTCCCAGGCCTCATGCGGGAGATGCTGCGGCAGGCCCTTGATGTAGCTCTTGGAAGCCTGAAAGCTGAGTGTGAAAGAGGTCCGGCCAAAGGTTGATTTTCGAGGAAGCGTATTTTGCCTATGGAGAACGTTGATCACGCTGTCGGCTCGCCTTCAATCCTGCTGGCAGGTGGCACAGGCTACATTGGTGGCAGGCTGCTGAAGGCCCTGGAGGCGAGTGGCCGGCCGGTCCGTTGCCTTGCCCGCCGCCCCCACTTCCTCGAAGCGCGAGTGGGTCCCGGAACCGAGGTTGTAGCCGGTGACTGCCTGGACGCCAACACACTTCCGCCGGCCATGGCCGGCGTGCACACGGCCTATTACCTCGTACATTCGATGGGTTCGCGGCGAGACTTTGAGGAGGACGATAGGCAAGCGGCAAGGAATTTCGCCGACGCCGCCCGCCAAGCGGGTGTCCAAAGAATCATCTATCTGGGCGGTCTCGGCGACCCATCCTCGGAACTTTCCTCCCACCTGAGAAGCCGTCAGGAGGTGGGCGGGATTCTGCGGAGCACCAACGTACCAGTTATAGAATTTCGCGCCTCGATCATCCTCGGTTCCGGCAGTCTTTCCTTCGAGATGATCCGTGCGCTGGTCGAACGATTGCCGGTCATGATCTGCCCGCGCTGGGTTTCAACGCCAGCTCAGCCCATTGCCATCGAGGATGTTGTGGCGTATCTGCTCGAAGCGTTGTCACTACCGGCTGGGGAAGGCCGGGTCGTCGAAATTGGCGGTGCCGATCAGGTGTCGTATGCCGATATCATGCGCGAATACGCGCGCCAACGAGGACTTCGCCGCTGGATGATCTCGGTGCCCGTGCTAACTCCACGCCTGTCCAGTCTATGGTTGGGACTTGTGACGCCTGTTTATGCGCGTGTTGGCCGCAAGCTTGTGGATAGTCTTCGCCATGCGACGATCGTGCGTGACGCGTCGGCCACACGGATATTCAGTATTCGGCCACGCCGATTGTGCGACGCCATGAAAAGGGCTTTGCATAACGAAGACCAAGAGTTTGCTCAAACCCGATGGTCGGACGCTCTCTCGTCTGGGGGTTGCCTGCACTCGTGGGGTGGCTTGCGTTTTGGCACGCGAAATGTGGATTCGCGGGTTATCCAGGTCAATGTGCCGACCAGGATGGCTTTCGCTCCGATCAGACGCATTGGAGGGACCACCGGCTGGTACTTTGCGAATTTTCTGTGGCGATTGCGAGGCTTCCTCGACCTGCTTGCTGGCGGGGTGGGGCTCCGGCGAGGCCGGCGCGATCCGGAAACACTGCACGTGGGTGATACCATCGATTTTTGGCGCGTGGAAGAGTTCGATGCCGACCGGCGCCTTCGACTCGTAGCCGAAATGAAAGTCCCGGGAAGGGCTTGGCTGGAATTTGAAGTCACGGGCGACTCCGCCCACTCCACGATTCGGCAGACTGCTATCTTCGACCCGCTTGGCCTTTTCGGCCTGATCTATTGGTACGGCCTCTATCCGTTCCATCGATGGATTTACGCAGGTATGCTGCGCAAGATTGCGGAAGCCAGCCTCTCAGCAGCCGATGGGAACTCTTCCCGCGAAGCCTAAGGTGATGGCGCAAGACCGCTTCGTAGCTGCAAAGCAATACGCATGGAGCGTAATGATGAACCTGGAGGAATTGGCTAAAGACGCGCGAGTGACGGTGCGGCGGGCAGGTCCCCCCAACACCGCAGGGCGGTGCGTCGTCTACTGGATGCAGCGTGCCCAACGAGCCCTGGATAACCCGGCGCTGAATGTGGCCATTGCGGCGGCGAATCTTCTGGGCAAACCGGTTGTTGCCTTCTTCGGCTTGGTTGCTTTCTATCCTAATGCCAACCTGCGCAGTTACACCTTTCTGGTTCAGGGGCTCCGCGATATTCGCGAGGGGCTGCGTCAAAAGAATGTCGGATTCGTGTTGCGCCGGTGGCCTGATCACCGGCTCGAGCGGTTTTGCAATGAGGTTCAACCGTGTCTGGTGGTGGGCGACGAGAATCCCCTGCGCGAACCCGAGCAATGGCGCAAGGTGGCTGCCGAGCGTCTCCATGTGCCGTTCTGGACCGTGGATGCAGACGTCATCGTGCCCTCCACGTTGCTCAAAAAAGAGCAGTATGCCGCACGCACCATCCGCCCGCGGATTGACGCCTTGCTCGATGAGTTTCTCACCTCGCCCGGTAATCCCGAGGCGCGAATACCTTGGCAGCAGTCAAAGCAGTTGGAATCCTTTTCCGTGAATGACGATCTGCTGGGGGGATTCCCCATCGATACCACCGTCCAGCCGGTTTTGAATTTCCAAGGGGGGAGGAGCGCGGTCCTTAATTCTCTCACCCGCTTTGTGCACGAACGATTGGCGGGTTACGCAACCGAGCGTAACCATCCCGACCGGGGCCGCACCAGCCAACTTTCGCCCTATCTCCACTTTGGCCACCTCGGTCCGCATACGGTCGCGCTGGCGGTTAAGGATTCCAGCGCGCCGAGCCCGGACCGTGAAGCATTCCTTGAGCAACTCATCGTCAGGCGCGAACTCGCCATCAACTTCGTGAAATTCAACCCCCAATACGACCGGCTTCAGGGCGTTGAGCCATGGGCGATTCGAACGCTTAAAGAACATCGGAGAGATGAACGCGAGTACGTCTACACGGAGAAACAACTTGAGGATGCCGAGACTCACGACCCCCTGTGGAACGCTGCGCAGCAGCAAATGGTGCTGTCCGGATGGATGCACGGCTATCTAAGGATGTACTGGGCAAAGAAGATTCTGGAATGGACGCGCTCACCGGAAGAGGCTTACGATATCGCCATTAAGTTGAATGATCGGTATGAGCTGGACGGCCGCGATCCCAATGGCTACACAGGGATTGCCTGGGCCATGGGAGGCAAGCATGACCGCCCCTGGGGTCCAGAGCGCCCTGTGTACGGTAAGATCCGTTACATGTCCTACGCGAGCACCTCGCGGAAGTTTGATAGCAAGGGCTACATCGAACGCGTGAAACTGTTGGCGCGGAACGGAGGAGCCGAGTGATGGCAACTCGACAAGCGATTGCCTTGGCATTCTCGGTTGGAATCTGCCTCGGCGCTGCGGGGATAGGTTCCATCCTAACCACCCCTTCGCTTCACCCGTGGTACGCCACACTACGCAAGCCATCCTGGACCCCGCCTAACTGGCTCTTCGGCGCTGTCTGGACGGCTCTTTACCTTGGCATGGCTGTGGCTGCATGGCTGGTCTGGCGCCAGGCAGGATTCTTGCCTGCCAGGCTCCCGCTGACCCTTTTCGTCTTCCAACTCGCGCTCAATGTGGCTTGGTCTGCGATATTTTTCGGCTTGCGTGCCCCGGGCGCCGCCTTCCTTGAGGTGGTGCTTTTGTGGTTGTTCATTCTGTCGACGGCGATCGCCTTTTGGCCCGTCTCCAAGCCGGCCAGTTGGCTGTTGGTTCCTTACCTAACCTGGGTCACCTACGCCGCGGCCCTAAACGCCGCCATCTGGAGGATGAATGCATGAGTGAAACCGCGCCTGCTCCGATTCGCATTGGCGTCTCAGCGTGCCTCCTGGGTGAAAAGGTTCGGTTCGACGGCGGCCACAAGCGGGATCCCTACCTGGTCGAGAGCTTCGGCCGTTATGTCGAATGGGTGCCCGTCTGTCCGGAAGTGGAATTGGGCCTGGGCACACCCCGCGAAACCCTGCGGCTTGTCCGCATCAGCAGCGATATTCGCATGATCATGCCCAAGACCGGCGCCGACCATACTGAGGCCATGCGCGCCTATGCGGACCGCCGCGTTCGCGAGCTTGCCAAGGAAAACTTGAGCGGCTACATCCTGAAGAAAGACTCCCCGAGCTGCGGGATGGAACGTGTGCGGGTCTTTGATGCCCACGGAGTACCGGCCAAGTCGGGCCGAGGACTCTTTGCGGAAGCTCTGCTTCAGCGCTTCCCCCTTCTTCCCGTCGAAGAGGAGGGGCGACTTACAGACCCGCGCCTGAGGGAGAACTTTGTCGAACGCGTGTTTGCCTACGCTCGTTTGCAGTCGCTCTTTTCCGCTCACTGGAGGGTTGGAGACCTCGTGGCATTCCACACGGGGCACAAATTGCTTCTTATGGCCCACTCGCCGCACGCCTACGAGAGCCTCGGTCGTCTTGTGGCAGAAGCCAAGTCAGTGCCGCGCGAGGAACTTCGCGACCGCTACGAGTTGGATTTCATGGGCGCGCTGCGGGAGATGGCCACCACCAAGCGGCATACTAACGTGCTTCAACATATGGCTGGCTATTTCAGCAAGCAGCTCGATTCAGACTCTCGCCAGGAGTTGCAGGCACTGCTCCAGGACTATCGTGCTGGTCTTGTTCCCCTTATCGTTCCGCTAACGCTGATCCGTCACTACGTCCGCAAATACGATGTTACGTATCTACGCGGGCAAGTGTACCTGGAACCCCACCCCAAAGAACTCATGCTGAGGAACCACGTGTAGCGGGGTTTGCTCCCGACGGAATCGGCCGGTCCATTGAGGGGGATAGGCAGCAACCCTCCGGGCATACGTCATGACTGGCGCCCATGGATCCCAAGCTTCGGCGTACGGGATCCGGAACCATTCTTTCCAGGATGAGTTCACGAATCATCGCTATAAACTTCGGGTGTGTTCCTACGCACGAGGCCCGAATCATATTCAATCCCAGTTCATCAGAAAGTGCATGAGCCTCCGTGTTGAGGTCTCCGCCTTGATGGTAAAGGTTTTTGAGTTCCGATCGAAGCGGGTGAGAGTGCCCTCGGTAGTCTTCAGGCCACTCTCGCCAACATGGTCGATCTCCTCGGCGGTCTCGTCGCTTCCCTTGGCAGTACAGTGCACAACTACTTCACTACCTTCCCGCAATCCGTGGAATGATTCTTTCGCGGCCGCGCCCGCCATCTCAGCGCCGTGGACCGCAGTCCGCCCCACAAAATGAAACGTGTGTTCAGTACCATCTTCCGCCTTCACCACTATGGTCCTGGCCGTGCGGTCGATCTTCTCAACCTTGCCCTTGACTGCAGTTATAGCGAAGGCAGTGGAACAAAACAGCAGGAACAGGATACCGAGAATCACCGATTTGCTCGTCCTTTTCCCTCCTTCTATCATTGAAGTCTTAGCCCTGGGCGGTCATTTCGCTTGGGACCGCGACCAGTGGCCCTTCTTGTCCCGCCGATACCACCGGTCCTGGGGATGTTCCCAAACCTGCCCCTTGCGGCCGGCGTACAAGGCATACGATTGTCCCTGCCGTGCGAGCGCGGCGCCGCCCGTCGGGCCGGCACAATCTACATTCTCTCCGTCATTCTTTATCAGCGTCTGTTAAGTTTTGCTCATTGCACTGGTCAAAATCAGTCACTCGCGGCACAGGACAAAGCGGTTTAACCCTTAAGGAGAGGGTGATTCTGGTCTGGCAGTATGCGCTTGCCGATGGCCAGGCTGAGGCCGAGAAGGATTGGAATTGGCTAGAGCTGTTGGGCTACGGACCCTGGAACTTGGCTTAAGCGGCTATCGACAGAATGCCTTATAGGATTTAACCGTGATTTCCGTGAGCTTAAAGGTATTGGCTCACCGCCGCCGCTGTTCCAGCAAGCAATCGACGGGTGACTTGCCACTGGGATTGCGTGAGCGAGGCTTGGCGCTTATCGAGGAATGTTCCAACCTAACACGCTCAGCAAGTCCCAGTCCGCCTGGTCGCGCGTGTCCTCCGGCACACTCGCGGCATGGCTCAGCACTGTCACGACATGCAGTATCACGATCTCAGGATTGAAATGGCGCGCCAATGTCGCAGCCTGATGAATCGCACCCAGTCAAGCAACCGGGAAATCAACCGGCAAAGAATTTTCTTTAGTGGTTGGTAAATACAGGGCGACTAGAAACGAGTCGCGGCCGAGGGGGCATACCAACTCGTTGGTGCGGGAAATGCCAAGTCGGAGTGATGGCTTTAACCTCTTTTTCGGCGCCTGATGAATGGGATTAATCAGGCGGTCTAAACTGCCTTGATGGATCTGGAGGAAGTTTGTAACAGGGAGGTAGATTCTGATGACAACTAATTCGGAGACAGCCGGCCCTGAAGGAGAAAGACCACCCTCGTTCGGGATTGGAAATTTCCTGTTTACTGTCGTCGTGGTACTCATCCTTGTTCTGCTTGCCCAAAGCATGGTGCGTCACCGCTTTTGTGAGGGCCGCCGCATCCAAAGCTTACGCCTCAGACCCCAATCCCCATCGGACCACAGCAGCATTGAACAAGTCTTGGTCGAGGCTCCGAATGATGCTGCTCACCGAAGAGCTAACAACAGGGCTTCCCGCACTTTCTTTGAGGGAGCAGGGATCTTGCGCACTTGATATCGGCGGCACGCCTCTACCGTGTTTTTCAGGCTTTCGAGGTAGGCGATGCAGGGCTCGCAGCCTTTCAGGTGGCGCTCCACCTCACGGCATTTCTTCACCGGAAGTTCGGCGTTCAGGTAGTCTGAGAGCATGGCGAAGATGTGCTTGCAACGCCGGTCAGGCATGGCTTTTGCTCTTCCTTTCATTGAGATGCCGGGCATAACCAGCCAGCGCATTGCGAACGAAGACGCGCGCCCGTTGAAGGCGCTTCTTCGTCGTTTCTTCGGAAATGCCCATCACTTCCGCCACTTCCCGGGTATCTAGTTGTTCCATATCGCGAAGGATCAAGACAAGACGGTAATGCTTGGGGAGGGCCAAGATGGCGTCTTCCAGCCTGCCCCGCAATTCCATCCTTAGGACAGTCTCTTCCGGCGTAACCTGCCATGATTTTATCCCGGTAGGTGATAGGTCGGATTCCTTGGGCATCAAGTCCTCCAGCGAAAGCATCTGCGCAGGGGCAAACTTGCTCTTCCGGCGGCTCATCAAACACTGGGTTTTGGCCACTTTGTAAAGCCAAACCGACAGCGCCCGCGCGTCAGGAAACTCTCTGAGCTGTCGTGCCAAGCGGATCAGTGTCTCCTGGGCGGTGTCTTGAGCATCCTCGTGGCTTCCACAAACCTTCATGCCAAATCCGTAAACGACCCCTTGCAGGGTTGCAAGAGCACGCTCCGCATCCTGACGATTCCCGGATTGCAAACTCTTGAGTGCTTCTTCGATTTGAGTATTCACCTAGTCCATTCCCCCAAGGAAACTCACGGAAATCACACGGTATTTGTAGTATCGCACTTCCAAACTGGGAATGCGAACCCGCCGCCAACACCTTGCACTATCATCGCCATGGCTCCCATGAAATCAATGCGAGTCCGGCGACTCGGCTGCACGGTGACTGCACTCCATTTCTTCCGCAGGCGGTTTGCCGGGCACCCTGTATATGCTCCCCAAATCTTTCTGTCACCTCTCCCTGCAAATTGCATTTATGGATATGAGGTAAGGGAAATGCAAGTGAACTCGCGAGTTCAAGAAATCTGGTTGCGGCTGCTCGACGCTGTCGATTCTTCCCCAACCACGCGCATAGAAAGGGTTGAAGAAGGCTACTACGCCGTGGTGCGCGAGGCCGCGGACCGGACACTATGTCATGTCGCATGTGACCATGAGGATTTTCGGTCGGTCAAACCCTTCATTCCCCATCACGCCCGCACGCGCGCGGTTTACTTGATCCAGAGAGACGCTTACGGGTTGGCGGAGATTGAGAGTCTGCGTGACTGGGCGGGCCAACTCGGGGAGCAGGTCGAGCGGGGCATCCGCCGTGCTTTCGCGATAGTGGACACCGAGATTTTTGCTCGGGAAGTCTCCGCCTCCCTCCGAGCATCGGGGTGGAAAGTCGAACATGTGGAGGACAGCCTCCGGGTTAATGATGGCCGGTTTTCGGAGAGTATTAACCTGCTCCGCGCCATTGTGCAAATGGTTCTCGCGCGTAGCACCTTCGCGGAGGCTGTCCGGTCGCTAAAGGGCCAACTTGCCGGGCGATTCTTGATGGATGCCCAGTTGTTCGCACGCTTCGAAGAGCGCTTTGCCCAATACCAGCCGGCCATCATCGACCGATATTTCACGGTTAGTCCGGATTGCTCACGTCTGGCCGCGGGTTGGGATTATTGGCAGATCTCCAGCCGCGATGCCCAGGACGCGACCGAGATTTTTGAGCAAGCGGTGAAGGAGTTTGAAACCCTGCTCGCCACGCCGCAAGAGGACTGGCTTCCAGCCCTCGCAACGGATTGCTGCGAGCAGAGCATTCTGAATCTTGAGGTGACCCATGATTGAAGGAAAATTACGTCTAACTACCGTCGAAGAGACAGGCCGGCAATTCGTAGCGCAATCGGGCACAGGCCATGCGCTCGTCATGGATGACGCGGAGGGCCACAGCGCCCCCAAACCGATCGAACTCGCATTGCTGGCTCTAGGAGGCTGCACAGCCTTCGACGTGATTGGCATCCTGCGGAAGAAACGGCAGAAGGTGACCGGTTACGAACTCGAATTGCGCGCGGAGCAAAACCCCGAACCGCCCACCTATTTCACCCGCGTCGAAATTAAGCACAAGCTCCGCGGCCACATCGATCCGGAGGCGGTAAAGGCTGCCATTCACCTATCGGAAACCAAGTACTGCGCGGTCGGCGCCATGAT
>Ga0326728_10006441_pt1 | contig 31598 bp, 27 predicted proteins | sample MB3enrmetagenome_FD_207602 | JGI IMG/M metagenome (GOLD analysis project Ga0326728, IMG submission 207602) | Lab enriched peat soil microbial communities from McLean, Ithaca, NY, United States - MB31MN | ecosystem: Environmental > Terrestrial > Soil > Wetlands > Peat | place: USA: New York...
AGGCGCCGTGGCAGCCGGGGGGACCTGCAGTGCGGCAATACTACCTTGACAGGGATTTCATAGGCGCGTTCGTGGCCTACAATTTCTAAAACCCGCATGCGAATTTCGGGCGGAGCTCGGCCCCGCCCAATTTTAGTGAAGGGAACCATGTTAAAAAAGCTCGTAGAAAAAGCAGAGGCATTCTTTTTCGGTCATCGTGCGCTTACCTTGGGTATTTTCGTGGTTTTCACGGTCGTTATGGCCTTCTTTGCGGTTCAGCTTCGAATGTCGGCAGGCTTTGAAAAGCAAATTCCGATCGGGCACAGATATATCGACGTCTTTCAAAAGTATCGCAATTACCTTTTCGGCGCCAATCGGCTGAACTTCGTTGTAAAGGTCAGAGAGGGGACGATTTGGACTAAAGAGGGGCTAACGCGTCTCTACGAAGTGACCCAGGCAGTACTCTTTCTTCCCAACGTCGACCGCTTGGGAGTTCAGTCTCTTTGGACGCCCAACACCTTCGTCAACGAGATCACTGAAGAGGGGTTCCGTGCAGATCCCCTTATAGCTGGAACTATCACTCCGGAGGAATTGACTCCCGAGATCATTGCCGACATTCAACGCGCCACGAGCCAGGGAGGCTTTGTTGGTACTCTTGTGTCGCACAATCAGTCCAGCGCGATGATCACCGCTGAGTTGAGCGAGTACGACATCAATGGCAAGGAACTGGACTACGTAGCGTACAACCACTTGCTCGAGCAGGTCCGAAAGCAATATGAAGACGACAGGTTCGAGATTGAAATTATCGGGTTTGCCAAGCAGATTGGAGACATAGCGGACGGCGCCAACGGGGTCCTCGTATTCTGCAGCATCGCTCTTTTCCTGACGGCCCTGGCCGTTTACTGGTACTGCCGGTCAGTTCGTTTTACGGTCCTGCCGATCGTATGCTCTCTGAGTTCTCTTGTCTGGCAGTTCGGCACACTTCACCTGCTCGGCTACGGACTCGATCCGCTGGCAGTTCTGGTGCCCTTTCTGGTGTTCTCGATCGGCGTCTCTCACGGCGTGCAGCAGATTAACTTCATCGTGCGAGGAATTGCCTTCGGAAAGACTACGGAGCAGGCGGCGCGCGAGAGTTTTTCGGGGCTCCTGATCCCGGGCACCCTGGCGCTGATCACCGCCTTCGTCTCCTTCATCACCCTGGTGCTGATCCCGATCCCAATGGTTCGCGAACTCTCGATCACGGCATCGATCGGAGTGGGATTCAAGATTCTCACCAACCTGATCATGCTTCCCCTGGCCGCCTCCTACTTCCATTTCACCAAGGAATATGCGGAGAAGGCTTTGTTAAAGCGCGAACAGCGGTCCCGGTGGCTTCAGATGATTGCGCGGGTGACCGAGCCGAGAAATGCCGTCATCGTCGTGCTTATCACGGCCGCAGTCTTCGGCCTGTCCGTATGGAATAGCCGCGACCGGGTGGTGGGCACATTGCAGCCCGGCGCACCCGAGTTGCGGCCCGAGTCCCGTTTCAACCGCGATGCGGTCGACATCGCCGCCAATTACGACTTGGGTCTCGATTGGCTGACGGTCGTCTTCGAAACACAGGGGGACTCGACCGGCAACGTCGCGCTTGGTGCATTAGTGGATGATTTTACATGGTATATGTCCAACGTGCCTAATGTCATAGCCGTCGACTCCTATTCCAGCCAGCTTCGCACTTATAATGAGGGCTATAATGAGGGCAACCCGAAAATGTCGGCCGTGCCCATTGATCCGGGTAACTACGCGGGCCTCACCGCCGAAATCGCCCGCCTTCGCGGTTACGAGAATAAAGACTGTAGTATGGTTGCGGCGCACATGTATCTTACCGATCACAAGGCAACCACCATCAATCACGTCATCCAGGCTGCCATTGATTTTAGCTCCACCCACAATCTACGCGGTGTCTCCATCCGAAACGCAGCGGGTAATGCCGGCGTTCTGGCGGCCATCAATGAGGAGGTGGAAAAAAGCGAGCTTCCCATGATGCTCCATGTGTATGCCGTCATTGTTATCCTCGTTTTCCTTGCTTACAGGGATTTCCGCGCCGTGCTGGCCTGTTGTTTGCCGCTCGCCGTCGCCACTTTCATTGGCTACTGGTTCATGAAGGAACTGCAAATCGGTCTTACGGTAGCCACCCTCCCGGTGATGGTTCTGGCCGTGGGCATCGGTGTGGATTACGCCCTCTATATTTACAACCGTCTCCAGCTTCACCTTGGTCAAGGACAGACGATTTTCGAGGGGATGATCAATGCGCTCAATTTCGAGGCGATGGCCACTATTTTCACGGCGATCACCCTTGCGATCGGCGTAGTCACCTGGTCGTTTTCTCCTCTCAAGTTCCAGGCGGACATGGGCAAACTATTGGCTTTCATGTTCATCGTGAACCTGGTGATGGCGATGACCACGCTGCCGGCAGTGGCCGTGGTGCTGGAAATGCTCTTCCCGAGACGAAAACGTGTGCGCGTCTCCAAAAGCTTGGCCAGTTAGAAAGCAGGTTGATATGCTCAACAGAACTCCAATCCTCATGCACACAGTGCCATTTCTGGTAGTTGCGTTTTCGCTGATTCTGGCACGCCCCGTCCTGGGAGTGGCTCCTTTAATACAGCAATCTCGGCACAGGCCCTCAACCCAATTGCCCCCGGCCCCAGGCCTTCAACCCAATCGCCCGCCGGTTGTGTCTCCTTTAATGCTGCAACCGGCGGAGATCACCTCTGCGGCGACCAAGGCGATGATGCTTGCCGCGGTCAAGGCAGGACAACGAATCGTTGCAGTTGGCGAACACGGCATAGTACTTTTGTCTGACGATGATGGGGCAACCTTCCGGCAGGCGAAATCGGTGCCGGTCCGCTCGACGCTGACCGGGGTGTGGTTTATCGACGAACAGACCGGTTGGGCGGTAGGGCAATGGGGAGTCATCCTGGCAACGGACGACGCCGGTGAGACCTGGCAGGTGCAGCGGTCCGATACCTCGGTGGACCAGCCTCTGTTTTCCGTATATTTTAAGGACAAGGACTGCGGCTGGGTCGTTGGGCTGTGGTCTCTCATGCTGGCCACCAGGGACGGGGGTAAAACGTGGACAGCCGTCCAACTTCCGGCTCCTCCAGGATCTGACAAAGCAGACCTCAACCTTCTTAAGATCTTCGCGAGCAATAAAGGAACGCTTTTCGTTACCGCCGAGCAGGGCAAGGTCTTGCGCTCCGATGACGGCGTTAACTGGACTTATTCTGATACCGGCTATAACGGCACCTTCTGGAGCGGGAGCGCCCTCAAAGACGGAACGATATTGGTGGGCGGGTTGCGTGGAACAATTTATCGGAGCACCGACGACGGACGCTCCTGGATGAAATCCTCCTCGGGGGTGAAGAGTTCCATCACTGACTTTGGCGAAATGGGCGGGAAAACGGTTGTAGTGGGCCTTGATGGGGTCTTTCTTCAAAGCGAGGATGGGGGCCTGTCCTTCAAGGCTACCCAGCGTGAGGATCGTCTGTCCTTGACTGCGCTTGTCGTTGCCGCTGACAACAGCCGACTGGTGGTCTTTTCCAAGCAGGGGGTTGTTGCCGACCCGCCGGAGGTCGCTTCCCGATAGGGAGTATTCGAAACTGGTGAACAGGTACCCAAAAGGGGCCGATTCGATGGTTGTTGTGAGACCCATCTTGGATTTTCACGGCCGGCTCATCAAGTCCAAAGGAGCAAACATGAACGGTTCAAAGCAGCTTTTCCGGTGCCCGCAATGACTGATCGGGCTGCAGGGGTCCCGGGAAAAATAGATCCTTACTGGTGGCAGTTACAATCTTCAGAAGAGCGAGAGGTCCTAGGATGAGCAAAAATGCTGGCGTGGAAGAGTTCGGATATAAGCAGGAGTTGAAGCGATCACTAAGCTTGAGGGACCTTGTCATTTTTGGAATTGTTTTTATGTCCCCGCTTTCCAGTATGATCTTATTCGGGATTATGTCCACCAATTCGCACGGGCATAACTTCTTATCCTATCTGGTGGGCTTTACAGCAATGCTTTTTACAGCCTACAGCTATGGAAAGATGGTCGAAGCATTTCCGATAGCGGGTTCAACCTACAGCTACACTCAAAGGTCAATCGACCCCAAACTGGGTTTTCTGGCAGGATGGGTAATCTTGCTCGACTACTTCCTGATTCCTACGCTCCTTTACGTCATAAGCGCCAACTTCGCCAACGCATTGGTGCCCCAGGTCCCCTTTTGGGTGTGGGTCCTCATTTATGTTATTCCGGTTACATTCATCAACATCAGGGGCGTGGAGGTTGCTGCTAAATTTAATTTTGTAATTACGGCGCTCATGATGCTCGCAGTGGTCGCATTTGTACTGGCTGCTGCCAAATACGCATATGGAACCGAGGGCTACTCAATTTTGTCGTTGAGCGCAATATATAATCCGAAGACATTCGAATGGAATGCCGTTGTTAGCGGATCGGCCATGGCTGTACTGTGCTATCTTGGATTCGATGCGATAACTACACTCTCCGAAGAGGCACATGAGACAAGTCACAAAATGGGTATCGCCATAATTCTTGCCTGTCTGATCCAGACAGCAATATACCTGTCGATTGCTTATTTTGGGACTATAGTTACTCCTGAATTCAAGTTCGAAAACGTCGATACTGCTTTTTTTGATATTGCCTTTAAGGTAGGAGGTTCCGCATTACAAATATTTATTACTATTATAATTATTATTTCCGGAGCTTCAACGGCGTTGGCCGGCCAATCGTCCGCCAGCCGGGTCTTATATGGCATGGGAAGAGATAAGATGATCCCTGCCGCATTTTTTGCATATTTACATCCGAAGTATAAAACTCCAACTTACAGTATCCTAGCCATGGGAGTGGTGGGATTGATAGGATCTCTTACCATCAGCATGACAAGATTGGGAGAAATGGTCACCTTTGGTGGATTATTCGGATTCATCTGTGTCAATCTTTCTGTAATATCGCATTGTTATATCAAGGCCAAGGGCCGAAGGTCTCTAATACATTTAGTTTGTCCTCTCATCGGAATGTGTGTCTGCGCTTATATTCTGATTGAATTGTCGCCGCTCGCAAAAACGATTGGATTTCTGTGGATGGGCTCGGGGATACTCTATCTGATTATCAGATCTCTTTATTCAAAAGATTTTAAGCACATTTTGGAAAAGAATGCCCTTGTCAACCCAGATGCCAATATCGGTTGAGAAATAGTCGCTGTCTTAGTGATTGGTCCCTGCGAGCTTCTGACAAGTTAAGGCCAAATCCTGTTATTTAATCCTGCGATACAACAACGCAGGTCGTTTACAGGAGTGTATGTACAATGGATACCGATCGGCTCGATGGAAAAGTAGCGCTTGTCAGCGGAGGAGGAACAGGCATTGGTGCTGCCATAGTCAGCCGTTTTGTTGAAGAGGGTGGCCATGTCGTTATAACGGGCAGGAGGGAAGGGCTGCTTGAAGAGGTTGCCCGGAGCCATCCTCAAGGGTCAGTAGCAATGTGCGCAGGCGATGTGACCGAGGCAGGCGACGTTGACCGCATGATTCATATCGCCCTGAATTTCCATGGCAGGCTGGACATTCTTGTGAACAATGCGGGGGTTGGCTCCGTCGGACCGGTGGCGGACCTGGATCCTGCTCAATGGCGAAAGACCCTCGAAATAAACCTGACGGGACCCTTCCTGATGATGCGAGGGGTGATCCCACATCTCATCAAATCCGGCGGGGGCTCTATCATCAATATAGCTTCTGTCGCCGGGCTCCGCGCTGGCCCGGAAAGCCCGGCGTACTGCGCCGCCAAGGGAGGACTCATCATGCTCTCCCAACAGGTGGCTTTGGACTATGGAAGCCGAGGAATAAGGTGCAATGCGGTGTGCCCGGGTTGGGTACGGACACCCATGAGCGAAAAGGAGATGGACGAACTGGGCCTGATGATCGGCGCAGATCGAGAGACAGCCTTTGCGCGTGTGGTGAGGGATATCCCCATGGGAAGGGTTGCCAAACCCGGCGAGATTGCAGCCCTTTGTGCCTACCTGGCAAGCGATGAATCATCCTTCATGACTGGAACCACAATTATCATTGATGGCGGTGGGGCTGCAGTGGACGTTGGGACATTGGCCTGCAAAAGCCAATAAACTGGCTGTTGATTCCCTAATTGCATGAACTGTCAGTGTCCGAAACAAAAGACGGATCATGGGAACCGGGCTTACTGAGAAGGTAGCGGGTATAACCGGGGCCGCCATGGGAATCGGAAGCGCGAAAGGCCTCATTTTTGAGTGAGAAGCCGTGCAGGCTGAGCGGGATATTTCTAAAATCGACTCTAATTGAAGGGCTCATGCAATGGAAGATGAGGAGAAGAGCCGCGAGTACATAACCGTCGGAGAACTTTCCGTGGGGTTCAGCGAAAACATGCTGCAGCCGGTCGGCGGTTTGGCCGGTAAAGTGATTGAATTGTATCATGAATCAGGCAAGAAGAGCAGGATCGCTTTCCTTGACGCCGAGGCCCTCAAATGGGAGACGGAACAATCAAGCGGCACGGAGAAATTCATATGCTCCTACCAGGCCGTCATACCGCGCGAGCATATGTATTTTATAGATTTCATAGCATCCTTCGGCGACAGCAAATCCGTTTCCATCATTATCGACATGCGGCGGAGATTTGCAACGGTCGTCACCGGCATCCTGCCGACTCCTGAAGAAATGAAGATCCCACTGATTATTCGGGCCGAGAGAGCTATGCCTCTGACTGCCGTGCAGGTGATTTTCGAACATGCATCACTGGACAGCCCGTTCAGCGAAGCCACCCCCCGCCATCAAAAGACAAGAGACCTGGTCGGAAAAAGGGCCCAGTGGGTATACAGTTCCAAAGATGCCTATGAGCATATTTACTTGAACGAGAATACCTATACATGGCATTGCATCGCAGGAAAGGAGAAGGGACTGGCCGATACCGACCGCTGCTTCTATTACAAACTGGGCGAAAACTTTTACCTGTTTGTCTGGATAGAGAAGATCATCCCAACCCTGGGTGTGATTCTTGAAGACCTCGATGTAATGCGCTCGTACGGGAAGATATTTGGATACGAAGGCTGCGCCGTGAATGGACGCATTGCGAATTTCGCCGTGGGCTCGTACGCAACCATGCTCAACACGACCGAATACGATTTCTCCCATCTGCTACGATAGACTAATCCCGTCTGGGGTTCTTATGTTATGGAATACAAAATCGAGCGTAAAGGTCCGTGGGTGGTTTTGCACTGGTGGCGATTGTCACCCTGGTGGTCGGCTTGGCGGGCTGGCACGGCTCATCAAACCTCAGTTCTCATCTAAATCCGGATAATCAACGGACACTTCCTTTAACATTGAAAACAGACTATGGACCAAGATTCACAGCCCCCCGTGGAACCTACTGAATGCATGAGCGAGCAATAACGACATGATCAGGATGCCCGCCCCGAGGACAAGGACGTGCCGGGTCTTGCGCAGTTCAAAGTTCCCGATCTGGCACACAAGCAAATAGCCAATAGAAAGGTTGAAGATACCCCAAAGGACATTGACCGTCGATGACGACAACCCTACCCCTGGCGAGGTCGCAAAGGGACTCTGGAAGGCATGGCCCGAAATCCCATTGCCGAGATGAGGCAGCGCCTTTGCAAGGAAGGCGCCCCCGAAGAAGTACGCCAAGTAGTGGTCCCAGCGCATGATGGTCTCCATTTTAGGTTACCTTGACACTCTCGCAACACTTCTTCCATTCTAACACCATCTCAGGGCGCCTTGACGGCTGTCGGACCTTCGCATATACGAATCAGAAACGCAATAGAAAGGTCAACGAGACCGGTTTTGCGCATTTTAGGGACGCACTCTGTAACATTCCCGTACAAGGGACAGCCGCAGAGATTACAAAGAAAGCGCTGGCATTACTTCCCCAAAGATGGGCGGATATTGAAGTTCAGATTACTTCTTAACCGCTCAACTAAGCTTGAAATGCTATGCTCCGATTGCATCGAGTAACTGTTGATAAGCCTGCATGACTTTACGCCACTGGTTCTCAGCGCCCGGCGTCCTGTAACGGGCGCTGTCCCGATCGATCGTCGAGTCCATGGAATGAATATCTCTTTGCAAACTCGAGGTATCGAATTTGAGGGCTCTACAGCCTTCCGCAACATCCATATCTCTTCCGGCCTCTGCATTATTTGCCAGGCAGTTTGCCGAGTTGAGTATCATTCGCGTGTCATCTCTCAGATCGTTGAGTCCGGTACCCGAATAATAGACTTCCGCATAGCCATAGGCGAAGGGACGGGCGCCATGGACCAATCGGTAGTAGACATCAACTTCATAAGCTAATTTTTCAGCGGCCTTCAGCGCAAGCGGAGCACTCCCGCAAGTTTGAGCCCAGGCATTGCCGGAAAGCCAAGAAATTGCTAAAATTGCCACAAGTATGTACTTCGTCTTCATCATTTTGCTCTCTATTTCATTATGGCTGCGGCACTCGAATGCAGCATTGTTTACTCCAGGATAAGTCAATCCACTTGTCTTCTCCACTCAAAGGTAGGTGCAAATACCCCACCAGTCAACGAACTCCTCAGACCATCCCGTATGTCCGATAAGATTTAGGGGCTGGAGGGCTTTTCATGGTATTCACCTCCCGCTGTTGCGAACAGACTATGTAGCTCACCCGGTCACCTCCCGGGGAGTGGCGTTTCATCCCGTACGGACTGTATGAGAATATTGATTGCATCAGGGTATGCAGTATGGTTGAATTGCAGTGACTTGTTTAATGCTCGAGGGTCTTTGTAATCGGGAAGCCTGGAGGTTCTGAATGTAAAAATTCCGAAAAGGACCTCCTCGTAGAAAGCCTGAATTCGTTATTCGCTCCCTTCAACTTCAAGAGGCAACAATGAAAAGAATACTTCTTACCCTTGTTCTTCTACTGAGCTTCTGCTTTCTCGTAAAGGCACTCTCAAACGATGTTTGCGCCGAGTCCAACTTTAGCGAACCAATCTTGATGGCGAGTAATGAGGAATCGATCACTCTGGCAAAAACGAGTACTTCCTGTAGAGATGCTTGCGAAGCTGAGAGGACCGGGTGCAAGAATGCCTGTGCCGATGATAATATAACTTGCCAGAGGGCTTGTGAGCATAGCGAGGAATGTATCTATTCCTGTGGCAAAACATATACCAAGTGCGTTGATAGCTGTAATACTCCATACTATACATGCATCACAAAGTGCCCAAGATATAACGATGGCTGGTAGATTCGTCATTATGGTTATTTCGGAGGTGTGACCCGTTATAGAAAGTCTGATCGCTGATCCCGTGCTCTTGACAGATCTCTCTGGCCTTCATGCCGGCTTCCTGCTGCTGGGGAATCTTCACAATCTGTTCCCCTGTAAACCGGGTCTTCTTCATTGCCGTCCTCCTCAAATGTTCATTTTAATAGGAGGACTCCAGAATTACACTGGCATAGTTTTCGCGAGGAAGTGTTCGGCAATCTGTTCGTCGTGCATGGCAATGACAACCCCCTCGATGAGCCAGCGCCAGGTCATTTCCTGGCAAGCTCATGCAGAGCATTCCGGTACTTGGCCATCCCGCGCCGGGCCGTTTCCATTTGCGCCTCAAATTCCGGATCGTAAGGCGTGATGACATAACCATCAGGTGTTTCCGTTAAGAACACGCTGTCGCCTTTCTTAACCTTGAGGCGGGCCGCTGCCTCCTTCGGCAGGATAACGCCGGTTGAATTGCCGATTTGAGTTACAGTGGCACGCATAGCAGCACCCCCTTGTTACACCATACGTTATAACAGAAAAACACCTTGGTCAAGTCTTGCCGCTTGATAGCCCCTCATTCCGGTCTCTACCTTCTCTACTCCAAACCCATCAGGGTTTCCGAGTTGAATTTGTTTAGACAAATAGTGAGAGTGCCGAAGTATGCCATGGATTTGACCTTTTCCAAACCGAGGTTCTGGTGTAGACAAAATAAGTAAATACATCCTATTCTCACTATCGCGTCGGGTGAAAACTTTTCGAACCAGGGCCGTTTCCGGCCCTGCCCTTGAATCCTTCCCGGCTGCCTTGGTGGGTTAGACGAGATATTTCCTCTTCAATGCTATCAGGCCCATCAAACCCGAGCCAAAAAGCCACACTGCGGCGGGGATGGGAGTAGTGGCGCTGACGTCAGTAAGGTGATAGAGGCCATTATCATTTTGGAAAGCGAATGCAAGCGCCGTGGACGCGCCGATCGCTGTAGCCGTAAATTCAAACTCGTTATAGTCGAAAGCGTTGGAGTACGTGCCATTAGGAAGTGAACCGTTATTAGTCAACCTCGTCAGGTTCTCGGCGTTGCCGTTCCATAGCGCCTGGAAGGAGCTCGATTCAGTAGGATCATCATTGGCCAGCCAGAAAACCACATTATAAGTCGTCCCCGCTGTTGTGGCCAAGGACTGGTAAATGGATGTCGTCGTGCCCAGGCCGTTCGTACCCAGCTGAGCTTCGTTGCCTGTGGGTCCGCCGGGGACATAGCTCTGTGGAGCGATGGCCATGACGAACGCGGCCGTATTATTTGGGTTTGAGAAGGACCATCCGGTAAAATTTCCCGTGCTAAAATTCCCGTTTGTTACGAGATTATAATCCGCGCTGGCCGTTTTGGCCTGCACTCCAAGGAAAAGCATGGCTATTGCTGCAAATATGAGAAGTTTCCTTAACATTTTTTGTCTCCTGTCATTCTCCAAAAGTTTTAGGGCGCCTTTAGCGCCGTACTTCAGCCCTTTTATGGTTTCCGTGCGTCCCTATGGGGCATGAGTTGCCTGCTAAACAAAAAACCTTTATCGAACGGTGTCGCCGGCAAACATGCTACAGACTGTTAAAAGTTCTTGACGACGACGAAGTCGCTGTCGTGGTTCACTACTGCCCAGGCGATGTTGTTTGTGGTGTCAACGCCGTAATACCCGACCGGATACGCCTTGTTCCACGGCCCATAAACGAACCTGGTGGCAGGTGTGCCGGTGCTGCTGTAATTCAGGCTCACCGCCTTTTGCCAGTTGCCGGAGGCGCCTTCCATCGCGTAAATCGAAATCATGCGGCCGTTGCTGACATCGGTGCGTGACAGTGTTACCGACGGATCGTAAGAGATTTGTATGGCCACGGCATCGTTTGGATTGTATGTGGTCGAGCCATACTCGGAGCCGACGGTAGCCGCCGCGGCTGCTCCCAGAAGGGTCAGGCAGTCGCTGATAGCGGTTACGCCGGTAATGCTGACGGTCGACTCGGGGGCCCACCAGGCCGCTATATCCTTGGTGAGGTCACGGCCGTTGTAGTCCTGCGCTGTGGTGCTTGTCTTGCTAATCTTGGCGGTCGTGCTGCCGAAGGTTAGCGCTGTGCTCCCGCCCTGAGTCAAATTGTATGTCGTAACGCTGCCGTTGTTGCTGTTGTTGTAACCCCAGGTCTCCTTCCTGGCGAAGTTGAAAGTGGGCGTTATCAGCGTTCCCGTGCCGCCGTTCGGATAGCTGTTGGTCGAGTAATAGTTGCCGGTGGTGTCGGAATAATAATCAACGGTCAGGATCGGGCCGTTCACGGTGAAGATGTAAAAGCCGACCGTGTACAATTCCTGCGAGATGGATGTTTCGCGGCCCTTTTGACCGTACCAACCGCTGCTCGTCAGGGACGCCGGTGTATAGAACTTACTGCTGCACGACTGGCAGATAAGTTCTTCGACTTGCGAATTGCCGTCGGGGCTCTGGATAATGGATCTCTGGTGCATGTGGTCGTGGCCGCTGATGTAGTAGCCGACGCCATTGTTCATGAGGCTGGAGAATAAAGCGTTTTGCCATGACGGGTTGGCGTTGGTGTAGCCGCTGAAAATGGTATCCTGGTGGTCTTCGGCCATGAGCGGCTGGTGCGCGAAGACAAAAGCGTGCTGCGTGCCGCGCGTCGCGATGTTAAGCTGCTGATTGACCCATGCCTGCTGCTGGTTAACGGTGTAGCCGTAAGCGTAGCCGTCTGCGTTCTGCGTTCCCTCGGGAAGCGAGGCGCTTTGGGGATTGCTGTCCACCGTAGGCCAGCAGTCGAGCAACATGAAGCGCACGTTGTTGCCGGAGGCGCCGTAATCGAAGGAATAGCTGACCCCGTTCAATTCAATCGTCGGGTTGCCCGTGACGGGATCGGTCGGGTTCGAACTGCTGAAGTTGTAGGCGCCCCAGGGGGCCTGCGGCACGCTCGGCCCGCCGTTGAAAACGGTGAGACCCTGAGTCTGCGGGAAGTTGGCCTGGAAGGCTGGAATGCCGTAACTGTTAAGAGGACCATATTCTCCGCCGTAATAGTCATGGTTGCCGCGGAGAGGGAAAAAGCCGATGCCTGCGTTATAAAGTTCCTGGGCGGCGGTAGCGCGGGTTGCGAAGCTTGCGTCGAGGCCCTCATCGGACAGGTCGCCTACCTGGATTACAAATTGAACGCCCAGATTGATGAACTGCGGGTTGACCTGTTCGATTATCGAGGCCGCCACGCTGTTCGGGTTGGTTCCGGCCGGGTCGACGTACGCGCCGCTGGCGTTAGTGGGGGTCCACTGGGTGTCGCCCATAACGCCGAAGCTCCACGGACTGGATGATGATTGAGCGAAAGCCTTGCCGATTTTAAAAATCGGATATCGAGTCACCCCCCCAAATGTCACGCCGGCAACACCGGCCGCGCCGTATTTCAAAAAATCTCTTCTTTTCATGGTCCTTCTCCTTTATTGAATATTGAAATTACCCCTTTGTTAAACTACCCCTTTTGTTGCGATTACTATTACTTAGGCAAAAAGTGAGACTTTGCGCTAAAGCCTCTTAAGAATTCAGGTTTGATGTTGGCACTCACCCAACCCATCTTAAAACCGGCAATGCACAAAATTTCACAGAGTTAATCTCTGACCACCTCCTTTCCCGCGCCACAAAACCGCTATTCGTGGGTTAAGAAATGACCCGATCTGAAAACGAAAAGCCCGAAAGGGAAGCATGTTCCTGCGCTTCTCTTTCGGGCTTCCTGGTCCCCCGATAGGGGTCAGCAAAGTACCCGAAATCCTCGTCAATGTTTCCGAAGGCAACCCGGCCGTCTCTGCGAGACCCGTAGGCTTGCCGTCCCCACCTTGCGATGGGTTTGGTTTTCATTCATCCGGATTCGAAAAAAATCGACTCATGAGCGTGGGCGTGCCGGCCGAAAGAAGTTGGAAAATCCCCCGCGAGAACGGTCCATGCACGCTAAAGAGCATGCACGGTCGGCCAAATCCCTCCCCGAGACCCGGTTGAAACCATCATTGCTTAAAATCCGAACTCGATTTTTCCACCGCCTCCTTTCCCACGCGGCAAAGTCGAGTTGCATATTCGATAACTCTGAAAACAAAAAGCCCGAAAGGGAAGCATGTTCCTGCACTTCTCTTTCGGGCTTCCTGGTCCCCCGATAGGGGTCAGCAAAGTACCCGAAATCCTGGTCAATGTTTCCGAAGGCAACCCGGCCGTCTCTGTGAGACCCGCAGGCTTTCCGTCCCCACCTTGCAATGGGTTTGGCTTTTATTCATCCGGATTTGAAAAAATCGACTTTTGAGCGTGGGCGGGCCGGCCGCAGGAAGTCGCAAAATCCCCCGCAAGAACGGCCCATGCACGCTGGAGAGCATGCACGGTCGGCCAAGTCCCTCCCCAAGACTCGGGAGGCACCTTACTAGGAAGACGTTACAAACCAATGGCGCCAAAGTGACTTTTCAACGAATTCAAAAATCATTCGGAACATAACCTGAGAGCGTCTGTGCCAGCCACCGGGGATTGATAACGGAACTCAATCTATAGAATATTTCACCCGTGCAGAGGGACCCCCAACCCCCGAACTTCAACCCTCAATCCTTGATCTTTGACCCTTGGCCCGTGACCCTCGACCCTCGCCCCGTTTTCAACGATAATGATGCGCAAGTTCACCGATTCTCCACACAAGTGACATCAATCTGTAAACTAATCTTAATAAAGTGATCCCCGGCTTTTCTGATGACAGCAACTTTTGATGATGCTGACCCAACTGTGGGATCCAATCTTCCCTTGTCCCGGAGTTGTAATGGGCGCCCTCGAGGAGCAGCCGGTTTTCGTCTAAATTTGGGGTGTTGCCAACGCAAAGGCCGGAAGCGGTCACAATCGGAAACCACGGCATAGTTCGCCTTAAAAGGATTAAAGGGCGCGTGTCGAGCAACTAAAGCTCACTGGCGCCCCCGGCGCGGCTGGCATTTTGTGCGGAGATGCTCTCAAACAAGGTAGAAAGAAATCATGGGGCAGGAACAAGAGCTTGAAAGAGTAAAAAAAGTAATTCTGAGGCGACTTGGCTGGTTCCTGTGGCCATTTATAGCTTTAACGGCTCTGGCGGCCATAATTTCCTATGTTTTGCCGAATAGTTACAAGTCAACTGCAACCATTCTCATTTTGAACCAGCAGATCCCGTCGGCCCTGGTGCCCTCGACCGTCACTACTTACGCTGAGGAGCGGATTCAGGCCATAACGCAGGAAGTCACCTCCCGTTCGAGGGTCCTGAAGCTTGTGGAAAAATACAATCTTCTTCCCGAGAAAGCCAAAAAGCTGACTACCGAAGAACTGGTGGACGCAATCCGCAAGAGGATCTCCTTACGTACGATCAATGCTGAAGCAAACAAGGAAAGCGGGGGTTCGCCGGTGCAACTGACCATCGCCTTCACACTCTCATACGAGGATGAGGACCCGAAGAAGGCCCAGGCGGTGACGAACGAGGTTGTTTCCTTTTACCTGGAAAAAAACCTCGAGTCTCGAGAGAAGGTCGCTCGGGGCACCACGGAATTTCTGACCGAGCAGCTCAGGCAGGAGAAGAACCGGATGGACGAATTGCAGACCAGCCGGGCGGCTTTTCAGAAAGAGCATATGGAGGAACTTCCGGAATATTTGGCCCTCAACATGCAAAAGCTGGAAAGGTCCTATCAGCGGATGAGTGACGTCGAGCTGCAAATTCGTTCAGCCGAAGAACAGCGCTCTGTTCTGAAGGCGAACCAGGCGATGTTGGACCCATACACAGGCGGCGCAGCCTCTAAAGTGTTGACTCCCTCTGAGCGTCTGCAGCAGGTACAGTTGGACCGGGCGCATGCATTGTCGAGGTATTCCGGAAGTCATCCCTCTGTTAAAGCGGATGAACAGGAGATCGCCCTGTTGGAATCGGAAGGTAAAACGGGCAGGGGATACGATCTGATGACGGAAAAACTAAAAGCTGCCGAAAGCAAACTCACCAACCTTAAATCCACCTACACGGAAAAACATCCGGAGGTGCTGAGCACCGAACGGGAAATAAAGAGGATAAAGGATCGGTTGGCCGAGATGGAAAATGAAAAGGAGACGGGTTCCAAGACCACGAAACTCTCCTCGGCCCCGACAAACACGGCCTATATTACTCTCCAGTCGGAACTCGATAAACTCGCTGTCACCATCGCATCACTCCAAACCGAAAAAAAGCAGCTCGAAAAGGATACCAAAAATCTGCTGGGGAAGCTGCAGGCAATGCCCCAGATCGCGAAACAGTTTACCGAGATGGACTTGGAATACCAGGCTGCCAAGAGCAATTACGGTTCGATAGAGCAAAAGCTGTTAGCCGCTAAAGTTTCTCAAGGGATGGAAGAAGAAAAGAAGGGGGAATCTTTCCAGGTGGTAGAGCCGGCTTTTCTGCCGGAAAAACCTGATAAACCCAACCGGCTTGCCATAATGCTCGTGGGTACCGTTCTGGCGCTGGGTTTGTCGGTTGGGGCCGCTGCCCTTCGAGAGTTTTCCGATAAGCGAATCCACGATCTCGAAGCCCTTCAAAAGATTAGTAGATTCCCCGTTATTTCGATCATACCGTCAATAATAACCGCGGCCGATATTGTCGCAATGCGGAAACGGAGAATGGCCGCCGGGATTGCCGGCGTTGGCTGTGTCATCATTTTGGTCCTGGCCGTCCATCTTTTCTATATGGATCTGAACATCATGTACGCAAAGCTGGGTCGTTTGGTCCAAAACAAAATTCCATAAAGGAGAGTCGCGAGCCGTGGGTCGTGGGGCCGCGACTCGCAACCCATCGGCTCGGGAAATTCATCGGAGAGTTTATGAGATATCTAACCAGAAGCAAAGACCCGCGACCCGCGACTCCCAACCCGCGACCCGCGACCCGCGACCCGCAACTCCCAAGGCTCCTTCGGTGGTTCAACCGAGTTGTCAAAGGACGTGACTTAGCGCGGCAATATGTATGTGAAATGCCCGCCTCTAACATCACGCAGCCGGGATGTTCGGGACCTGTCTATTGTACGACGAAAGTGATACCGCTCAACCCGGAGGCTTTGTCGGAAAACAGGGTCATACTTGATGGAGAAAGCATGGTTGCCGAGCAATTCAAAATGCTGAGAACTCTGCTTTTCAATCGAACGCGGCCAAAAGGCTGGTCTACCATACAGGTCACAGGGTTCGATTCAGGCGAAGGGAAAAGTCTGATCGCAGCAAACCTGGCGATAAGTATTGCCAGGGATTCCAGGCAGACGACTCTTCTCGTGGACCTCGATTTCAGAAATCCCTCCATTCACAACCTTCTCGGTCTGGGGCCTGAGCTGCCGGGACTGGTCTCTTTCTTCACAGGGGAAAAGCGGCTTGAAGAAATTCTAGTTAATCCCGGGATCGAAAAACTCACGGTCCTTCCGGCCGGCGGCAGACTTCTGCAGGCCCCGGAACTGATGGGTTCCCCCCAGATGGAAGCCTTGGTCGGAGAGCTCAAAGAACGCTATAAGGACCGGTATATCATATTCGATACTCCTCCCATGAACGGCTTTCCAGATGCGCTCGTCTTCTCGGGGTATGTGGATTCCATGCTCCTGGTCGCAAGGGCCGGCTACACGTCACGAACAAGTGTAGAGAAGACTGTGGACCTGATTCCCAGAGAAAAAGTTCTCGGTCTGATCTTTAATGACGTGAAGTTAAAAGATTTAAATTTAAACGGTCAATATCCACCATCCAATTAAACAAAATCGAGGAATCAACATGAGGATCCGTATACTTGCAATTCTTCTTTGCGTTCCTCTCCTGCTTGGTCTTTTCGGATGCAGCAGCAACGAGGAAAAGGCCATAAAGTACATCGCGCGGGGAGATCGGCTCATGGAAGCCGGCGATTCGATGCGGGCCATCCTTCAGTACAAGAACGCTCTGCAGCTCAATCCAAAGAGCTCGGCAGCTCAGCTTGCGCTGGGAAAGGCTTTCCTTGCCAGAAAAGAATATCTTCCAGCATATCGCAGTCTGAGCGCCGCACTGGAGTTAAATCCCGATCTGGATGAAGCCAGGGTGGAGGTGGCAACCCTTCTTTCCGGGGGCCAGCCCGACAAGGCACTCGAAGAGATCTCTCAAATCCGTAATCCCGAGCCTTTCCAGACCAAAATCGCCATCGCCAAAGCAACCGCTGATATCTCCCTCAAGCAGCATAAGAATGCGATCGAAGTCTTGAGACAAGCCAAAGACGCCGAAGTAAACGCCGAAATACAGAAGCTTCTGGCGATTTCTCTCCAGGAGGTGGGCGATTTCAAGGCAATGGAAGAGGCCGCCGTTAAGGCTTCGCAGCTTGAGCCCAAGGCGCCCTTTGCCTACCTGTTTCTTGCCAGGTTCGCCGCAGGTCGCGGCGACAGGGCCCAGGCGGCCAAAGAGCTGGACGCGATGGTTGACGCCATTGGGGACAATGCCGCTATGGTTTTGCGCGCAAGGGCTTTCGAAGAGCTGAAGATGCCGGAGGAGGCAGAGGCCGCATATTTAAAGCTTCCTGACGAACCCGAAATGCTGAAGGTCAAGGCAGGATTTTATATTCGGCAGGGAAACAATGATAAAGCGCAAAGCCTTATCGAAACAATCCTGGCAAAGGAACCGGCCGATGTAGAGGCGACGCTTGCGCTGGTTCGGTTATTACAGTCAAAAGGGGACAGCGCCGGTTCGCTGGAGCGCATCGAAGCGGCCCTCAAGCTCGATATCAAGCCCGCCGATAAGGAAAGACTTCTCTTGGCGAAAGCTTCCATCATGGCCGACAAAGGCGAGAAGGATGCCGCCGCCATGATCTGCGAGGGAGTGCTCAAGCAGAACCAGGGCAATTCCGATGCTCACCTGCTATTCGGCAGGCTTATGCTCGATGGAGGTAAGTTCGAAGAAGCCGAAATACACCTCCAGCAGGCGGTCTCCGGAAAGCCGGAAGATGCCGCGGCCAGGGTCCTTTTGGCCAGGAGCCAGTTCATAAACAAGAAAGAGTCCATGGCTGCGGATACCCTGAATGAAGGCATCCGGGCAAAGCCGTCAAACAATAACCTGAGGCTCGAATACCTTCGAATGCTTCTGGCCAAAGGCGATGTGGACCAGGCAATAAAGATCCTGGACGAGGGAGTGGCGTTGCAGCCCGAGAACCTGGCGTTTATTGAAGCTCGAGGAAAGGCCTTCGCCTCTAAGGCTCTCTACTCGAAGGCCGAACAGGATTTCCTCCAGCTGGTCAAGCTCGCTCCCGATGCCGCTGGAGGCAGCATTGAAATGGGACAGCTGATGATTGCTCAATCGAAGCCCGATAAGGCGATTGAGTGGCTTAAACGGGCCCTGTCCGCAAAAAATGGATGGGAAATGACGATCCCGGTTCTGATTGCGGTATATGAGAAAAATGGCGATTACAAAGGCGGCATGTCCCTGGTTGAATCGGAGACCGCCAAAAGAAGTCCCTCGCCTGCAGCTCTTTATCTTATCGGCCAAATTCATGCCCAGCACCGAAATTTTGCGGAAGCCGAAAAAGCTCTTACCCAGGCGCTCCAATTGGCGCCCGAATGGAGCGATCCGCACCGGGCGATGGCAATTATATTCGCGAGCCAGGGCAAGATCGATTCATCGATCGCTGAGATGGAAAAAATGTACGGCATCAATCCGTCTCCATCGAATGCGCTGAGTCTCGCCATGCTTTACGAGCAGAAAGGCCGTGTCGAAGACGCGAGCCGACTGCTCGACGAACTGCTTTCCAAGTCCGGAGGGGCGCCGGCGGTTATGAATGACCTGGCATACCTCTATGCCGAATACAGGACCGACCCGAAGGACCTTGAAAAAGCTGCCAACCTTGCCGCGCAGGCAATCGCCAAACAACCCGACAATCCTTCCTTCCTGGATACCGCTGCGTGGGTGTCGTTCAAACGCAACGATCTCGATGCTGCCTGGTACCGCATTAAATCGGCCTTGAATTTGAAACCCGACGCCGGATCGCTCAATCTGCACGCCGCCGTAATCGCCAACACAAGAGGCGAGAAGCAGGAAGCAAGCCGCTACCTGGAAAAGGCGCTGCAGGAAAATCTCGATCCCGTATCCCGGAAGAGGGCGCTCGACCTTAAGAAACAATTGGAAGGGTAATGAATGAGAAACATATTTGCGCTCCTTTTGACTGCGGCTCTTGCGTCGGGGTGTGCCTCTATCGGGGGCGACTGGTTCAACCGGACTGCTCAGCCTAAAGCGGCGCTCGAAGAGCCTGCAAAACCGGCCGACGTGGGCGTACAACTCTCAGATGACTACAAAATCGGGCCGGGCGATGTCCTGGAAGTCAGCGTGTATGGCGAAGAATCGCTCAATAAAAAGGACCTTGTGGTCCGGCCGGACGGAAAAATATCCTTCCCTCTGGTTGGCGACGTGCAGGTCGGTGGCTTCACAACCGTGCAGGCAAAAGAGGCGGTTGAACAAAGCCTTCACGAATATATCCCGGACGCTGTCGCGGCTGTGAGCATCCTCCAACTGGGAAGTCTGCAGTACTACGTCGTTGGAAAAGTGAACAAGCCCGGCATGTACAACGTCTCAAAACCGCTGACGGTGCTTCAGGCGCTTGCAATGGCGGGCGGCCTTACGCCTTTTGCCCAGGAAGGCAACATATTGATCCTGCGCAATTCCGGTAAGGAAACCGTGCGTCTTCCCTTTAACTATAAAAAAATAAAAAAAGGCCGGGGCGTTGAAGAAAACATCACCCTGGAGCGAGGAGACGTCGTGGTGGTGCCGTGAACGGCGAACGACGTTTTTCGTCGTAATGAGGGGATCTTGATTCTTTTTCAGCACCCTGCCGACCTTGGATTCTTGCACCGGCATGATTTTGAGTCGAGCTTAAACCTTTTAGATCGTTACCGAACCGTTCAGTTTCGGCTGCATCGTTCGACGAAGATCCCATCGCATTCCAGCCAGGCGGGACCGCAGCAAAAGACTTCTTAAGACACGGATAAAAGAGCGCAGCCAACGGTTTTAGCTGGAAACCGTTGTGTGAAGGGAAATAGTGGACAGAGCCTATCGGCGCTGACTGTAACTGAAAACTCGAAACTCAAAACTAAAAACTAACGACTCAAAACTAACAACTCTCGGCCGGCATGTAAGCGAGTTGGCGGAGCTTTGCCGGGTTTCGGCAAAAGACGCCGGCCCGGCACACGCGGCCGATGGCTGTTTAGGGAAAATGGCGCGAAACGACAAACTCATATTAATCTGCCTTGCCTTCTTTATCTGCATGGCGCTGGCGTTCTCCGCGGGTCACGCTGAAAGAGAGCAGACGACGCCCGCGAAATCATCGCCTGACTCCAAGCCCACCGCCGATCGAAACCCGCCGTCCAGGCAAGCCGACCCGATGCAGTTTGGAGCGAAAGGCGACGGAATATCCGACGACACTCTCCCCGTGCAGAAGGCTTTCAATCTGTGTTCGACAACGGGCATGACATGCAGGATTCCAAGAGATAAAAGCTTTCTTGTAAAAGCGCCTCTCTACTTGTGGGGTCATGCCTCCGTTCAGGGAGAAGACAAAACGGGTAAAACAGGCGCCATCGTCTTTAATGCTCCACATATTTCATATTTACTCAACATCGGCATTAGCGGTCCCCATAAGTCCCAGGCGCTGTTTACGGGAAAAGTATCAGATGTGACATTTAAAATTGCCGGTGGCGAAGGAGGACGGATAATCTATTTTTGGCGGACAGACGGGGCCCGGATTGTAGATAATATTTTTGACGCCGGCGCATATGATTATTCGGCGACTTCGTCGGGAAACGACGAAAGGTGGTTCTCCCATCGAGTTGCCAGCTGTGTCCGCAAGAATATTCTTATAAAAGGAAATGTTATTACAGCTCGTGCGGAAAATGCCGGCAGCGAAGGAATAGGGCTTGTAGATTTCGACGAAGCATTGATTGAGAACAACCGGATTGTCGGCGTGGGCGACGATCCCATAGGCATACATTATTGTAGAAATGTGAGAATCCTGCACAATGACTTGAAGAGCGGACACGGGCGCATCTTTGTATCAAATTCACGAAACGTCGAGATCGCAGATAACAGGCACGAGCGTATGAAACCTGCACCCGATTCCAAATATCGCGGCGGTATTGCGCTTATCTATATAGGGTTTGAAACCTTCGGCGAAAACGAATACGCCGCCCCCACAAATACATGGATTCACCATAACACGTTGATTCTTCCGGAAGAATCGCAAGACCAGGGAGGCGTAATATACGTCTATGCTCCGAGGGACATGACCGTGGAGTACAACCATGTTATCAACAACTCCACCGCTACAAAAGCCACAGGTTTTCGTCTTCTGCCCGCGAATTTTTCCGGACGCTGGGGCGATCCGGACCATTTGGACCCGCCTGACGTTGCCAGGGTGTGGAACGTGAGCGTAAGAGGCAATGTAATGGAAGGACAACATCCTCTTCCAATGGGTATGACTGGAAACTGTGTAGACTACAAAGGCACCGTCCTTGTAACGGATAATTCGGCCCCTGAGTTCGGATTCTATTGTGAAAACGTCAAGCTAAGACGAAACAGTAGATAGATTTGTTTATGCGAATTGTTTCCCGGGAATACCAAATGGAACAACAGGAACCGGCAACCCTGTCGATTAGAGGTGTAGAGCCTCGCCCTGTAATCACATACATTTTCTTGTCAGGCTGGGTCATATGGAGCGTGTTGTCTTGTATCCTGTTGGTGAGTTCGGAATCAAGTATCCCGCTGCTGTGTGCCTATGAATTATATTGCGTTCTTGTCACGGTAATATTGGTGCTGGCTAGAAAAGATATCTTCTCGCCTCCGGCCATTTTCTCTATTATAGCGTTTGTTACGTTTGGCGCCAACATCCCTTTGATTGCATCCGGCTATTTTCATGGTCTCAGCATCAGCGACGCATCTATCCGCATTGGCAACGCAACCCTGACAAAAGTTATGATCGTATTATTGTGCTCTAAAGTGGCATTTATGTGTGGGTACGTGACGCGGCTGCACAAATTGATCCCAACGCATTGGATCGTACGCTGCAGCCGGCCGTGTAGAGAGGCTGGCTATCTTTTATTCGTCATCCTGGGGATTTGGGTAATAACCGCTGGTTTGACCCGAATGCATTTTCATCTTGGAGAAGCCGGAATCCAATCCGGGATTCCTTTAACCGGCGTTATTCAATACACTTTGTACGAAGGAACGCTCATTTTGTGCCTTTGGTTTCTCGCGCAAGGGTTGGTAAAAGGAAAATTGTTCATGCTGCTGGCCCTGCTCCTGCTCTTTGGTATGGCCGTGATTCAAGCCCTGCAGGGATGGAGAGGGAGCATTATTCAGGTATTTGTTACCGCGCTTGTTCCTTTTTGGTACCAGAAAGAAATGTATCACAAACATAAGGTGCAATCCGTTATATGGCTTCTGGTATTGGTTGTATTTATGAGCTCCCTGATTCAGTTGGGGCAGGCGGTCCGTGTTCAGCGTTTGGGCGCGCAAAAACTCACTGAAGAAAATCTCGTGGACCTGATACTTCTCCGCTCGCAGGGAACCACTCGTCTGGCAGCGGTAGTCGACCATTTCGGGCATTTGTCCATGACAAACAACTGGCTGATTTTCAAATTAATATCCGAAGGATTGACGACAACCCAATATATCGACCGGAAACTATATCACATTGCTGCCAAACGGTCCCACAGCGTCGGCACGTCCGGACCGGGAGGGCCTTACACCGCAATGGGGCTCTTGGGCGTATTGGCGTGCTATGGATTACTGGGCGCATTTTATAGGAGTTGTTACAATAATATTTCACGCAACGGGAGTGGCTTTCCCAAGCCGTGGGGAATAGTTTTATATTCGCTTCTTGTCTACCTCCTGATTATAACGTTAAGCGAAAACTTCAACGTGGGTACGGCTAAACAACTGATTGCTATTACAGGACAAATATTTGTATACAAATACATTTTATTGCAAAGAGTACCGGCTGCGAACAGCGGTGAGCCCTTGTCGCAGATTGCCGGACAGGTCCGTGTCGGTTGAATATGAGGATCCTTTTTGTCACAAATCAAATTCCCTATCCTCCGGACAACGGAGTCAGGATAGTATCTCACCATGCGATGCGCCTCATGCGCGAGGCAAGTCATGAGTTGGCGCTGGCTGTACTCACCGAGGAAGTTGAGGATAACGAAAAGCGCTTCGCCAAAGCGGCTGCGTTTTGCATGGACGGAATGGCCTGGTGGATGCCGCTTCCAAAGCGACGCCGTTTGGACCTCCTGTTCAGCTCTTTGATTTCAAATCACCCCTTTTTCATCGAACACTATCGGTCCGCTCCGTTCCGGCAAAAGCTGCTCTCATTGGTGGAGCGATTCGGGCCTGATGCTATTCATTTCGATCTTATTACCATGGCTCAGTATCGCGATGTGGCCCCCGGGGGAGTGCGGACCGTAGCATCTATTAACGACAGCCATTCTTTATCGCTTGTAAATTTTCTTAAAGAAGGGAATTTCTCCAGGATCGAGAGCTTGTACCGGCGGCTCGAATATCGCCAGACCCGCCGGTATGAGGCGAAGACCTATCCGCAGTTCGACGTTACTCATGTAATGTCTGGCGCAGACGAAGAACATCTGCGCTCGCTGAACCCGGCAATCCGCACCGCAGTGGTGCCCAACGGCGTAGATAATTCTCTTCTGGGAATCGCCGGTCGGACAATGGGGAAAACCGATGTGATTTTCGTAGCCCAGTTGACCGGTCATAATGTCAGCTCCCTTCAGCAGTTTGTCGAGCTCGGGTGGCCGGTTGTCCGGCGGCAATGCCCCGATGTGAAGTTGCATATAGTAGGCAGGATCGGGCCTGAGGTCCAGCGTCTGCGCGCGAGGACGGAGCATACCGGGAGTGTGGTGTTCAGGGGCTACGTTGACCGCCTTGCCGATGCCTATTGCGAGTGTGGAATTTCAGTTGCGCCAGTTAACAAGAACAGCGGGATCGTTAACAAGGTGATTGAATCGATGGCCGCGGGACTGGTGACCGTCGGGTTCAAAAAAACGTTCGCCGGAATTCCTCATGCAATTGAAGGCCAACATTTCCTGTCCGCTGAAGATTATCCTGATATGGGGCAGGCCATAGTAGATATCATCCTGGATGAGCCGCGCCGGAGGGCCATTCAAATAAAATCTCGCCGATTGGCCGCAGAACACTATTTATGGTCCGGCCGCGCTGCTGCTTACGAAAATATGTATGGATCTCCCGGAAGAAACATCAATTGAAAAACCTCGATTTGTGATTTTGTTCCCGGACCTGCAGCCAAACCTGATGCCAAATCGCATAACATGATAAATCCAGGCTATCCCGACGAGAAGGATGACTATTACAACGATCCTAAGGCATTCCTGTGGGAATTGGTCCCGGATGGTCCCAATTTGGTCATGGACTTGGGATGCGCTTCCGGGCGCCTGGGCCAAAGGCTCCTCGAACTTAACAAGGCCTATAAACTTGTCGGCGTCGAGCTGTTCGAACCGGCGGCCCGGCAGGCCATGAAATTTTATGAAAATGTTTATATAGCTGATATCGAGGACCTGTGCCTGGACTATGATAAACATTTCGATATCGTTATCTGCGGTGATATTTTGGAGCATCTGAAAGACCCACTCAAAACTCTTACACGAATTCACAAATGGCTTAAAGATGATGGGCTGTTGATTTGTTCTTTTCCCAATATCCGCTATTGGAGAATCATTAGAGATTTGATGTTAAGAGGTGAATGGAAATATACCACCTCCGGCATAATGGATCAAACGCACTTACGGTTCTTTACTGTACGGTCGTTTAAACGAATATTAAATGAAGCCTCTTTCGATGTCGTCCGCGTAAATATACGGTTGCCGGGTGGGCCGCGGCAGGCTATGTTCAATCGAGTCACATTAGGGCTGTTTAAAGAGTTTCTGGGATTTCAAATAGTGCTTTCTGCCAGAAAGCACAATCATATATCCCGTCCCTGACTTGGAACTTACCTCCCAGGCGAGGAATCCTTTTAGATGCTATGGTCGGTTGTTGCGGCAGTAAACGATGAGCAGATATTGAACAGTTGTTTGCTGCGGTCCCCTGATATTGAACTTGCGGCAGACATAATCTTACAAAAGGGCTATGCCAGTGCCGCCGAAGCATATAACGCCGGTATCCGGAAATCGAAGGGTGAGATCGTCCTCCTCGTGCATCAGGACGTGTACCTGCCCGCCGCCTGGATCGACCATGTGCGGCGAGCCATAGGTTCGATATCGGCTCGTGATCCCAATTGGGGCGTCGTGGGCGTCTACGGCGTGAAAGACGATGGCGGCCACGCCGGATACGTATACGACTATCGAACATTGGGTGAACAATTCGAGGGCGGCATCGAAGTGGCTGTGCTCGATGAATTGCTCTTGATCCTGCGCCACTCCTCCGGATTGTTATTCGACGAGTCTTTGCCTGGATTTCACATGTACGGCGCCGACATCTGCCTGGAAGCCAGGCGGCGGGGAATGAAATCCTACGCTGTCAGCGCCTTTTGCATCCACAACTCTCCGGAGTCAAAAATGCCGCTGGAATTCTGGAAAGCCTATTTATTCATGCGGCGCAAGTGGAAATCACAGCTTCCAATCAAGACCACATGCACTGAGATTACCCGCTTTTGTTGGCCGATGGTTCAGTGGAATATCTACAATGCAGTCCTTCTGGCATTCGGGGGTAAAAAGACCTGCGTGCGCCGAGAGCGCGTGCCCGACCCGAGCCTCCTTTATCAGTCACTGCTCCGGCAGATATCGGCTCGTGACGCCAGGTAAGCACAATCCAGCGTCCCCCCGGGGAATGCACCTGTCCCCGATTCACATATGTACAAATTCTAATTCATGAGAACGGCCTCCGGAATTTAATGTGAGCTCTCTTGTCGTCAAGAATATTGGATATAACGCTGTTTCAAAATTCCTCACAATCGCTGTCCAGGTTCTGACCACTGCGATTCTGGCGCGAAACCTCAGCCCCGATGACTTCGGCCTGGTCGGGATCGCGACAATAGTTACGGGATTAATGGGACAACTCAGTAATTGCGGACTCAATTCCGCGCTGGTTCAGAGGCGGACAATAGATGAAAATGTTTTGCAGACCGCGCAGGTACTGAATCTGATTTTTGCCTGCGCCCTTTTTCTATGCACTTGGCTCTGCGCGCCTTTTTTGACCTTGATATTTCACAATGCCGATGTTCCGCGAGTGGTCGGCGTTCTGGCATTTTGCTTTCTTATTTCTGCCGTTGGATTCTTACCCTCTGCCTTGCTTACGAGAGAAATGCGCTTCGCCCGTCTTCGTGCGCCCGACGTGACCGGCATCCTCGCAAAAGGCATTGTGTCGGTGGGTTGTGCGCTTGCGGGGTTGAGGTACTGGAGTCTGGTAGCAGGCCTTCTGGCTGCAAATCTTTCCAATGCCGTGCTGCTCAGGATTGTTCGGCCCTGCAAAATCAAATGGCGGCTTGACCCGAACATCGCCTTCGAGTTGCTGAAATACGGGACCCCGCTATTGGGGTCGGGACTGCTGGTTTTTTTGACGTTCAACGTGGATAATTTCATGATCGGTTCCTTGATGGGGACAAAGGAACTGGGATATTATGCGATTGCTTTTACCTGGTCTTCTTATATCTGCGGCGCCCTTGGCGAAACCGTGCACTCCGTTTTGTTCCCCCGGTTTTCACAGATGCAGTTGAACCGCGTAGAGCTGGCTGAAATGTATTGCCGGAGCCTCCGGGCGGTCGTTTTCCTCGCGGTAATGGTTAACGCCGTCCTTTTTTCGGTCGCTGACGGGTTCCTTTTCACCGTCCTTGGAAAAGGGAGCCCGCGTTGGCTGCCTTCGCTTTACCCGCTCCGGGTTCTATGCGTCTACGGCTCTATCAGGGCCGCGGTTGAACCCATCGGAAATGTAATCATGGCCCTCGGACGCACCAGGCTTCTACTTTGGGCCGTCCTTTTGGTGGTCGTGCCTGAGATCTGTTTTCTCCCGCACGCGATCGCGAAGTGGGGGTTGACTGGTGTGGCCTTGCTGGTGACCGGGACCTACAGCATCCAATGGGTCCTTTACGGTCCCTTTTTGAATCGCGAATTGGGGGTGAACACGTTGACGCTCTTAAAGCTCGTTTTTCCGGCCATGGCTGCGGCGGTTGCCGGTGTGCTCGTTTCCCGGTGGCTCCCGCTCGCCGACCCGTTTTCGTGGGCATCTATAATCATCCGGTCCGTCACGGTATGTTTTTCCTACGTCCTTGCGCATGAACTCCTGACACGCGGATCGATGGTTGCGGAGGTCTATCGCGTTCTTAAGCGAAACGCCCCCGGACAAGCCCTTGATGAAACCGCTTAAAGCCGTTCGATTGGAGCCTTGGATGCAATATGCCGGAGAGGGCGGCAAGCCCTCGGGACCGTGCATTCCGAATATCGATGAATCAAATGTCTCAATAGTCATTCCTACATTTTGCCGGCCGGAAAGGGTCGCATTTGCTCTGGAATCGGCTCTTGCTACCGGCGCCGGAGAAATTATCGTCTCCGATGATTCGGATAATGATGAAACTGCCGGAATACTGCGCAAATTTCGCGATCCCCGCATTCGAATAATCAGAAACCGGGAGCGTTTGGGTTTATGGAAAAACCATCTCTCGGCTCTTGGATCGGCAAACCGTCCATGGATCAAATTCCTTCAGGATGACGACATCTTGAGTCCGGACGCCCTGCGAGTGATGCTTTCCCATGCGACGAGGCGCACCGCTGTAATCAGCGCTTTGCCTCTTTTCGAGAATTGGCCCGAGCGAACGCGATGGACTCCATTTGTGCTTCGAAGCGCAATTCGGTGGGAACGTGCCGCCTATCTCCCGCGGATGGTTGTCGTTGGAAACAGCGAACTCGGCAACCCTTCCTGTTCGTTGTTCAGATCGGATGTCCTCGAGCGAACGGAAGCCGCCTGGGCCGACGACATGTCGTGCGATCTTGTCGCCAACGTCATTGCTGCCGGCAGAGGTGAAGCTGTGATTGTGCCTCCCGGCCCGGTGATAGTTTCATTGCACGGCGGTCAGGACACAAACAGACAGGGGAGTGCGCTGGCGGAAAGGCGCGCTGTTAATGCCGTCAAGTATATGAAAACATATCCAGATCCACATGTGCGAAAATTTGCCTGCGCATACGAGAAGACTGAACGTTTGACCCGCCTGTTTTTGGGCGTTTTATCGATGACGCATCGCAAAAATGGCTCTCTGCGCGATATATTCAACTCGTACAGGTGCTCCTCGGGAACTCCTTTTCCGCTCGACGCAATCGCTGTCGTCAACTCGCTCAAACGCATCGCCTGGAACGTGCGATGCTGGAATATGCGCAAGGTTGTGTATTAGCCGGTGCCCATCCGGAAATCCGGGATGGAACATGTGGAAAGATATGAACAAAAATGGCGCATACAGGCTTCATTGGCTGAGCAGGCAGCCGACGCCTTACAACGACTTTCTCTTTCGCTCTCTGGCTTGCCATCCCGACATTGATCTGAGAGTCCATTTTCGTGATCGGGTTTTGTCGACTCATCCATGGCAGTCGCGTTTCGCGCAGGGATATCGGGCCCATTATTATCGCACGGTTTTTGGCGTTGACTGGCAGGTGCAATGCTGTCTTGGAAGGCATGGCGGCAGGGTTGGCCATCCTGGGTTCAGACGTCAGCGGGTCCGTGAAAGACCGGGTTTCGCACGGATTCAACGGGTTCGTCCATCCGGCCGGAAATGCCGAGGTACTGGCCGAACACATAGAATTCGCGTTGACGAATCCCGCTAAAATTGCCGAAATGGGGCGGCGTGCCCGCCTTACGGCCGAAGAGTGGCCGGTGGATCGGGGCGTCGAGATCGTATGTAGGATTCTTCATGATACTTGCGGGTAAGGTCCTGGTCCGGACGAGGCGCTGCCAATTCAGGGTATGGTAATGAACAATTCCATTCCGAGCGGGGAATGCAAGATTTGTGGAAGTTCGTCACTGGAGGTATTCCATCACACTGCAAAGTGTAAGGATTGCGGCGTGCTGTTATATTATCCGTATCCAGCGGGTGACGGCGATCTTGCCGAATCCGCTATGGGGAAAAAATATCCCAGGCATATCGCAATAGAGTGGTATTTAAAGTCCTCATTCTACAATCATGACAATTTTACCAAAATGGTGCGATTTGCCATCGAAGATCCTGGCAGGTACAAAGAGCCGGATGTGCTTGATTACGGCGGCGGAGGAGGACAATTCGCCCTTGTATTCAAATCCCTTTTTCCGCTGAGTAGAGTGTACATGACGGATATCAATGATGATAGTCTGCTCGATCAATGGAAAAGCTGCAACGAGCAGATTCCTTTTAATCAATTTATGTCCGATCCATTGAAGTTCGATTTTATTTTTTTATGCGACGTTTTTGAACATCTGAGTCATCCCGAAGCTACCCTCGTACAGCTTGCATCAAAACTAAAAAATGGCGGAAAGATATTTATCGATACTCCAAAACAATTCTGGATTTACACCTTGGCTAAATTTTTTTCCAAAGAAATTTATTTAAAGCTTCTTAGGGGAACCATATCAGAAGCACATCTTCAGATATGGACCGGAAAGTCACTGAATCTGGTAATCAAGAATTCAGGTCTAAAAATATCTAAATATGCTGAAATGTGCGAATACACAATGCCTCCCGATTTCTATATGGATAATATGCGTATAAGAAACTGGGCGTTGAGACTCGCAGGCAGGATATTTTATTCTGCGTCCGCGGTGTTCGTAAAAAATAAGATTATGTGTGTCCTGTCCCAATCGGGCTGACCCGGACTGGCCGGAACCAAAAGGATTCACCGCTGAGGTGCAGAGCGCACGGAGGAAAGAACACCTCGCGGTGCTGAGGCGCACCAGCGCCTGCGCGTGTGGCCGAAATATTGAGGGGGTGCGAAAATTATTTCCCCGCTCCTTTTAGGTCTTAAAAATCAGCATCTTGAACGCAATTCCGCATAGATACTCCTTATGCACATTGGCATCGATGCGTCAAACATTCGGGTGGGAGGCGGCGTTACGCACCTTGTCGAAGTGTTGCGTGCAGCAGACCCTCATAAGCATGGCATTTCCCGGATCACTGTCTGGGGCAATTCCAAAACCCTTGAGAAAATTGAGGGCCGCCCCTGGTTGGACAGGGTCCACGATAAAATGCTCGACCGGGCTTTGCCTGTGAGGCTGTATTGGCAGCGGTTTGTGCTTCAGGAACTTGCGCGCATGGAAGGCTGCCGCCTGCTTTTTTTCCCTGGAGGTTCATATACTGGTTCGTTCAGGCCTTTCGTAGCGCTGTTTCAGAATATGCTTCCCTTTGAAAGGTCGGAAGCCGGACGATACGGATTGTCTTTGACTCACCTCAGGATTGCTCTCCTTCGGCTTTCCCAGACCAACGCATTTATGGCGGCCGAAGGCATTATCTTCCTGAGCGGTTACGCCGCCGATAAGATCACCGCCATAGTAGGGCTGAACAAAGAAGCCTCGATCGTTCCTCACGGTGTAAACGGCAACTTTACCGCTCGCCCGCGCTCTCAAAGGGAGATCGGCAGTTACTCGCCTGCGGAGCCGTTTCGTATCCTCTATGTCTCACAGGTCGATCTTTATAAGCACCAGTGGCGCGTGGCTGAAGCTGTCGTCGCTCTGGCAGGGCGCGGTTTCCCTCTTCAACTCGACCTGGTTGGCCCGTCTTATGCGCCGGCCATGAAGATGCTTCGAGGTTACATGGCCCGGCTGGACCCCGCTGGGAAAATCATTCGATACCATGGACCCGTATCGTACGAAAACCTGCCTTCGGTCTATAGAAGCGCGGACCTCTTTGTCTACGCTTCCAGTTGCGAGAACATGCCCAACATTTTGTTCGAGGCTATGGCTTCGGGTCTTCCAATTGCCTGCTCCAACCGCGGACCCATGCCGGAGGTCTTGAGAGACGCCGGTTTGTACTTCGACCCTGAGTCGCCCGGCCAGATTGCCGCGGCGGTTGAAAAACTCCTGGTCGATCGTGAAAAGCGCTCGGAGTGCGCGGCAAAGGCCTATGAATATGCAAAGGAGTATAGCTGGGATCGCTGTGCTCGTGACACTTTCTCGTTCCTTGCGCATGTTGCGTCCGGGCGGCGCCGGCAGCCTCTTGAGTCTCCCTCTGGCGGGCCGAAATGACGCAGGGTCGTCGTTGTAACCGTGGCTGCATAAGCCCGCCATCATCTCGTAACACGATCTTCACACTCCCGGAAGGACTGCACACAGGTTTTTAGCTATGAGTATCCGCGAATGTTTTGCCGCGAGGC
>Ga0326728_10006442_pt1 | contig 31598 bp, 57 predicted proteins | sample MB3enrmetagenome_FD_207602 | JGI IMG/M metagenome (GOLD analysis project Ga0326728, IMG submission 207602) | Lab enriched peat soil microbial communities from McLean, Ithaca, NY, United States - MB31MN | ecosystem: Environmental > Terrestrial > Soil > Wetlands > Peat | place: USA: New York...
AAGATCGTCAGCTTCACGTCTTCGACGGGGATCGGATACATCATCCCGCGGAGACGCAGATACTCGTTGGCCTTCCGCACATCGTTGGTCCGCAGCCCGGCGCAGATGATTTCGGTGAGGACCTCGAGCTGGCCAACGGAAAGCTTGCGAGTGTCGAGCTCGTAGACGGTGATCGGCTCGCCGTTCTTCATGCCCTTGAGCGGCAGCGCCGTCCGCAGCGGGAGCTCCTCGTCTTCCTCGAAGATGTCGCGCCACTCGCGGTAGTTGGGACCAAGCGGGGTGAGCACTGCGGTGAACTTACTGAATCCGTCGTAGATCATTTGCGTCTGAAGTCATCGCGGTTCGGACACAACGCGTGGTGCGGGACACGTTCAACGCGCAGCACAGGCTGCGGAAATGCTTTGGTGGTGTCTTTCACTTGAACAACACTGAAGGGCATCTTCTTGTCGTTGGGACTGACCCACCATTCTATGGGTTCCTTGCAGCCTCGGCACCAGCCGTCGTTGTCATAGACATATCCGGCTGCTTCGAGACCTTCTTTTGTGTTAGGGAGCGCCATAGGTCCTTCCTGCTCGCATGTGCGCTGCTGATGCATCGCGAATTTCCTGAGGTGCTGTTTGAAGCCACTGCCTACTCTTTCGGCCCATATCGATTGAGTTGTCTTTGTTGGTGCCAAGGAAAAGATGGTCGTCACGAACGCATCGACGCGTGTCGCAGCGGTGAAGAACACAAAGACCTTTAGGTACAGGTCCGTGTTTTAGTTCCCACGCAAAGCGATGAGCGAGCTTGATGCCGACGCCACGACCACCTCCCAAATAAGTGCGTCCGTAGCCCCTCGCATTGAGATCACCCTGCCAGATCCAACAGCCAGTCTTACTTTTCTTGACCAGGCTCCAGAACTTGCGGATGAAGTATGCGAAGGGCTTCGGCTTCATTCGTCGCCTTCTTCCTCCTCGAAGAGATCGGTCTGTGCTTCTTCGAGCGTGATCCAGAAGTGATTGCCCAGGTTCACGTCGGCGAACTTGGCGATGTACGGTTCGTATTTTACCTGGAAGCGGAAACTGAAGCGCACCACCTTGCGAGCGGTGCCTTCGCCTTTCCGTTCGACGAGCGCAAGATTCGCCTGCACCATGCGCGCCGCCGGAAGTGAGAGCACTTCATCCTTGTCGTCGTGCGTAAGGTAGAACTTCACGGCCTGGCCGGGGAGCTCCTTGAAGCCGAGCGTCTTGCGGCCGCGTTTCGCGATGTCGTGATAACCGTCAGCCACAATCTTCGGCAGCAACTCCTTGTGCTCTTTCTCGAGAGGGAACGACATCACGAGAGCGATCACTACGTCACCAGATTTCGGAAGCTTGCTGTAGACGGGCTTGTTGTAGAAGGCCTGCATGCGTTCTCCCACGACTGTGGGCTTCGGTGGTTGCTCAACGAGCAGCGAGCCACCCTTGCTGGGTTTGTCGAGATCCTTCACCGCATCCGCTTTGTCTTCGGGCGGCAGCATGCGCTTACCGGTTTTCTTCGGCGCGTGCTTTTTGTCAGGTAGGTCTTTGGCGCTCAATCAAAATCTCCTTCCGTTGCCGGTGCTTCTTTCGCGGGAGCGGCCGCCGGAGGAGTCTTCTTGACCTTCTTCGGCTTTTTCTTCTCGCGCGTGGGTTTATCCTTCTTTGCCATGGTTCTCCTTTCAGATTTGTACTGCTGGCGTACTGCGGTGAGGAGTCGAGTATATACCACGCCTAGGAGCGGTCAAGCTTTAGTCTTCAATAAATGGCAGACCGATGTGTGATGCATCTTCAGAACAGCGGCGATCTCTGAGACGGTATAGCCATTCCCTCGTGCTGTGGACACAACCCGGCGGCGCGCGGCGACAAGCTCCTTCCTCCTGAGCCTACAGAGGATCATGGCAGGTGGAATCTGCGTCTCCATACTTATCCCCGAGATGATTTGGGCCATTGAGGGACGCGACTCCTTGACGCCGCTTAATCCTGGGAGCCTAGCAACGAGCAGTTGCAAAGCTTTCTCTCGGCATGGAAGGCATAACTGTTCGGTCATCAATAGGACCGCCCGTAGTGGCACCACAGCGAAATCGATGTCAAATGGATTGCTCCCGTTCAGCATTAATAGTTCTCCTGAGTACTTGTGGTTTTCTAGTGGTGTAATGTACTGCAAAGAGGCAATATAGTGTCGGTGTCACACTAAATCAACAGTTTTTTCCACTTATCCTAGGTTAAAATTTCCACTACTTCCACAGGTCTCACCTGGTTTCCACAGGCAGACCCCTTGATTTTCTGGGTTCCACGATGCAATGCTTCTTCTGCCTCCTAACCCGCAAGTCAAAACCAAAAAAAAACCATCAGGATTCACTTTTTCTGTGGAAAATTTCGGAGCGGAACCGGCTTCGCATCTACGCTTCCTTTTGGATCCCAAAACCACTTCCCCTCGCCGGTGACGTAGTCTTGAATATGAACCCAGTTGCCGATCCTGACGCGCTTCTGGCCCGGCGGATAATCGACGTAGATCCCGTGGATGATCATTCTCGGTGGTGCTTCTTTCGATGGCAGTCTTCGACGTCCCGCATGCTATGCGTGCGGCGTACGTTGGTGTGTAGGGTGCCGTCTGCGAGGATCGTCTTAAAGCAATCGCACCGGCCTGGACCTAGACCACCCTGGATGTGCTCGAGATCGCCCTGGCCCGGCGCAAGCGCTCTGTGGCAGATCCCACACTGGCTCTCAACCGCAAAGACCTTCTGCCGGAGCGCGGTGACGTCGGGGCCCTTGAGGTACATGTGGCCGGAGATCGAGACGTAGCTGCGCTTCTTCGGATCGGTCAACACTCTGAGCTTATAGAGCGTGCGCGTAGCGGCTTCGTCGCGCTGGTTCTCGATCATCGCTTGGCCACCTCGTCGATCACGAACTGCGTGAAGGTCTCCTTGAACCACTGCGGATCGAAGTTGTGCCGGGCGGCTTCTTCCGCGCAGAACGCCATAGAGTGGAACATGGCGATGATCTCCTGATCGGAGATGAGATCTTTCTCCTGCGCGGCTTCGAGTTCAGCCAGGAGTGCCAGCGCCGTCGTCATGATCCGCTTCACACTCATCCGTTCCTGGTGCGTCAGTTGGTTCAGGTTCAAGCTCATCGTCGATCTCCTCGTGAATTTTAGGCGCGCTCACTCTCACCCAGGTGACACGGCCAGGCTCGCCCTGGTATCCCAGCCGTGCGCGAATCAGTTCGTGCTCCACCACCATCGCTTCGATCAAGCAGTCTGTCGCGGCCTCTTTGCCGAGCACGACCACCCAGGAGTTCCACAGCTCCAGGAAAGCTTCGAGACCGCTAACCTCGAGCTTCAGCCGGAGCTCGCCGCGCTGGATGCTCTTCGCCTTGCGAACTTCGGCCTGGTGCTTGTACGCAGCCTTTAGATCGTCGGAGATCTCAGTCATAGCTTCCCCGGGATCCCCTTCCAACTGAACTTCGGAGGCTTCGGCCGGTTGTTATCGATCAGGATCGATTCCGTCACCTGGCGGCAGTACATCATGGCTTTCTCGCGGACGTGCCAGGGGATGTCGACCATCCACCGGACGTGCCACTCGGCGCGCGACCAGGCGTGGCGGCCGAAAGTAAACGGCCGCCCTCGATCACTGATGCATGTCTGACCGCGGAATTGCTCGTCGTCACCTTCAATGATGACGACGGGCTCGTGGATTCTGGCGCGCCAGCTTTCGCTGCTCATCCTTCAGCTCCAGGTTCCCGCGGGATTGGTGTGCGGCCGTCGGGCTCAAAGTACTGATCGCCAATGCGCTTCAGGCCTACGATGTCAGGAACGCCGTCGCCGGTCTTCTTCGTGAAGCACTCGACGACGTTGCCGATCATGCCCATCTCGCGGCCTTTCGGAAAAGCCTGCTGAATGATCTTCGACCAGATCGTGAACCAGTCGCGGTTGAGCTGGATCTTGATGAACGGCACGTGCTGCTTGCTCGTCTCCGCGTGGATCACCGTGTGGATCGTGCCGGTGAGCGGGACAGCACCGGCTGGGATTCCATGGCGCGCCCCGCCACGTTCCTTGCCGGTGCCGCCCTGTTTTTCCGCTTTTGCCTCCTGCTTTGCGGATTTCGGTGTCACGTTCTTCGCTGCTGCGAGACGTGCGTCTTCTTCCTCGACGCGCCGCAGGGCGTTCTCTGCGTTCTGAGCGGCCGCTGAACCGGGCGGATGTGCGTGGTTCAGCTTGGCGTCGAGGATCTTTTGCTGTGCGGCTTTCGCGGCCGCGTAGGAATCTACGGTCTGACGCGACTGCGGCGCTACGCCGTCGACGGAGATCTGCCGACCTTCCGGCGTGAGATCCATCAGCCGCGCTTCGACTTCCTCGCTCGTGAAGATATTGCCGAGACCAGGGAATCGTTTGCGAAGGCCTTTGGCTTCGGCGCACTTCTCGAGCTGGTTCTTCGGCATGCGGTTCCAAAAGTCCGCACGCTTCTCTGTGAGATCCGCCGGTGCGAGCTCTTCCCACCACACTGTCGCTTCTGTCGCCGGTCCCGTCTTTCCGAGGATCTTCACGGTGGCCGACTCAGGGACTCGCCGACCAGCCGGAGTGAACACCGGTGGATCAAACCAGGTGAACACCGCGCTGCTGGCACCGGCGTAATCGTTCGGATAATCCGCGGCCGCGATTTTTCGATAGCCGCCAATGCCGGTGATGATCACCATGTCGTGACCACCGCCTTTGACCGGCCACATGATGCAGTAGATCTGCTTCAGGAACGGATCGAGCTTGGTCTTCTGGCAGACCTGCATGAAGATCTTGAACTCTAGCTCAGTTGTTCCCTTCGCGCAGATCTCGCGGATGTCGGCGAGTTCTTCGGCCGTCGGAACGTGCGGACGGCCATGCTTGACGATCTCGTAGTGCTGCACCTTCTGCGGCAACTGCGCCGGGCGGCGACGTCGACGACGCTCACGCGCCTTCGGCCGGTGATGCTTGATCTTCTTTTTCGTTTTCAACGGATTCCTCCACACGAGTGAATTTGTAGTTCGGTTTGATGTGAACCAGGAAGTACGCGCCGATGGAATGTTCCCCAGGCATATTCACGCCCATCAGTTTGTCGAACTTCTCCTGGGGGACATTCAGGTAACGGTAGACTCTGCGGGTGGAGTCATTCTGCTGCTTCAAGAACTCCACTTCAAGAGTTTTTGTTGCCGGATCGTACCCCACACTCCTGATCAACGCGCTGCGGATCGTCTTGCGATTCATCACTGCTCCTTTCGAGTAGTCGTCTGTGAACAAAGAAGTGCATCTGCTCGAGCGGCTTCTTGCCACGCTCGTGAGTTTCGAGATCGTGCCAGATCCCGCGCGGATACCAGAAATCAAAACGGCCGTCCACGCGGTAGTGATCCTGGGTTACCTTGAAAACCAGGTGGCCCATCTCGCGAAGTTTTTCAATTGGCCCCATAGATCCCTCAAATAATCCCGAGGAGAGGGGCCCATGCTTCCCTCTCCCCGGGTAATCGCGGCGTAGGTTCCGAGCTACGCACCGCGAAATTGGTGACGGCCGCCAGCGATCCCGTAGGTTCTGGTAGGACTCCTCACGGTCACTAACCGTCTCGAGTTGCCCTGTGGCCGTCAAAGATCAATACGTGCGCTCGAAGGTGATCTCGATTCCGCCGATCAGATCCTCGATGAGCTTCACGTCGGCATCCGTTTCGTAAGTCGCGCCGCGCACCACCACGCCGATAGCCTTCTCGTCAGGGCAGAGGTACTTCAGCTTGACCTGCATCGGGTTGACGACTCTGAACTTCGGATTCACGCGCTTCACGACGCCCTGCTGCGTGGGAATGTTCGGCGCGACATCGACTCGACTCGCGATCTCCGCGGCCTTGGCCTTGGCCTCCTGCTCTTTCACGGCCGCATCCGCTTTGTCGGCTTCCTCGATGGCACCGGCCTCGCGCAAAAGCTTTTCGCTCTCGCGCAGGGTGATCTTCTTCGCTCGCAGATCCGCGCGGATCTCTTCGACACGAGTCTTCCTGCGCTCCTCGGCCGCGGCCGCATCCTTCTGGCGCTGCACTTCGGCTTCGCGCTCGAGCGCCTGCTGCTTCTCGCGTGCGACACGATCACGTTCGGCCTGGGCGCGTTTCTCCTCGAGCTGGTCCCATTCACCCAGGCGCGGGTTCAGGACGTTCTTGCGGAGATCCTCGACCAGGTCGTAGACGCTGTTGCCTTTTTTCTTGATGTAGTCGCCGACCTCCTTCAGAACTTTCTTGTACGGCTTCAGGATCTCCTCGACGTCGTTCTCCTCCTTCTTCAATGCCGCGACGAGCTCACCGCCACGAATGCGGCTCTGCTGATCGACGATCTTGAGCTCGCGCACTTCCGTCTCGAGGTGCTGCACGCGCGCCAGGTGGTCCTGCACTTTCAAGAGTGCGATCTCGAACTTCGGCATCGCCGTCGACGGGATCACTTCTCCTTCGGGCAGCTTCTTCACGATGGCTTTCTTCTTCACAATTCCTCCATTCGTAGAGTCCAATGCTTTGTTTCACCGCGGGGACCTTGCTTCGCCCAACCATACAAAAAGATCTTGTTGCCTGCTGCGAGCCACCTTTTGTGTTCGGGGATCGCGAGGATCTTGCGCCGGTGCGCGGCGAACTGTCCACTGGTATTCGGGAAACACTGGATCAACGCCGTGGCTTTCTGATCCTTCAGGATCTGGCCGGATCCGCTACAGGTGCGGCATGGTACGCGAGCACCGGAGGCCAGTGGTTCGACCAGGACGCCGAGACCGAAACAGACGCGACACTTTTCAAACGTGTCCTCCCTGCAGGCGAGGATATCGCCGAAGCCCCACACATCCTGACGAACTCCAAACTTCATCTTGCCGCGTGGTGGAATCCACTTCTCGACAATCGCGCAGGTCCATCCGTTCTCGCGCAGGCGCTTCAGGCTTCGTTGTGTTGCGTGCGTTTTCTGTTTCATGATCTCCTCGTGGAATGGCCGGAGGGGCTGAGTCTCCGGCCGGTCAGTTAGAACCCGTCGCCACCACCACCACCCATTGTCGGGGCTTGCTGCTGGTAGCGATTCGTTTCATCGTTGATCGAGCCGACTGCTGCATCAGCGAGCTTGCCAACTATCCAGCCGATGACGCCTTGGCAAATCGCACCGCAACTGCAGTAGCTGCTGTGGCTGTCAAGGTTTCCCATTCCGCCGCCGTGGAACTCAAGGCGAAGGTGGGATGTGGAAGTAGCTGAGTGATCAGGAGTCGGAGCGGAGAAACCCGCAACGACCAGGGTCAGTGATAGAATCAACGCGAGTGCTGCTTTTCTCATTCGTGTTTTTCCTTTCGTGTGAAATTGCCGGTGCGATCACCTGGAGAGAAGCCAAGCGATTGCACCGGCAAGAGTGAAGAAGACCCAAGCCCATTCCTGCAACCAGGCCTTCAGAAATTCGCGCTGCATGCGGCGCTCGAACCGTTCCATCATGGCCGCATCACCAAGATGAACAGCAGGATCCCCGCGATCACCAGCATGGCCACGCCAAGATTGCGGAGTCGATTGCGATAACGGAACGTGATCACTTGACCCTCCTCTGCAAAAACTCGTCCCACGCCGCCTGGTCAAAGATGCTGTCGTTGATGAATGCTTCGGGATGCACGGCGCGAAATTCTTCCTTGCGCTCCGAGATCCAAAGAGTGAAACCGCACATCATTCCGCCCGGCCACAGTGCGCGATCCCACTCGAGCTGCTGCTCAGACGTGCGCTTGTGCTCCTTGGCGTAAATCACGTAGCGGGGATTCCACGTGGTTTTCGTCATTTCAGCCTCCTTTCAAATAGAGTTCCTGTGATGTAGCAAAGTGCTCCGAATGTTCCGAGTCCCGCCGGGAAGGAGTGGAGCTGCTCGCCCACTCCAATCCCGACGAGAAGACAACCGGCGAATACGATGATGAGGACGAGAACACTCACTATCGTTTCTGCCTCCCTCTCTGCGCGTTCTGAGCCTCGAGATCGAATTGGATCACGCGCAGATCCTGGAGGACCTCGTAGAGCTTGTGCAGGCGCTCACGGTGCAATTTGTCGGCGAGCTGGTAGTTGCTGTCCTTGCCGACGTAATCGCGGCCGTGTGGGGCCGCCTGCTGCAGCTTGTCATAGGCAGCGTTGACCGCCTCGGCCGCCTCTCGGTGCTGGCGGATGAGTTCGGCGGCCGCGGTGCCGTTCAGGTTGATGATCGGAATAGTGGAGATCACTTGGTCACCACCAGGGAGAGCTTGCAGTCGGTCAGACGTTTGCGTTTCAGTTCGGGTGACTTGAAGAGATTCTCCATGGCGCGCATCGCGGCCACGCGAAGAGACGATCCTCTCCCGCGGCCGGTCAGCGTGACATGACCCGGCAGGCAGTCGAATCCATGCGCCAGCAGGGTGATCTCCTTCACGTTTTTGGTGGGCTCCATCGGTCACTTCGCCTTGTTCTTCGCGCCACACACCGGGCAGTAGCGCGGCTTTTGTTCCTGGGGAGTGCCGATCATCTTCAGATTGTCCCAAGATCCAGATTGAGAGTGAGTGAGGAGCGCGAAGCCGAACACATCCCCGCATTCCGAACAGCGGAACACGGGGGTGACGTCCTGGCGGTCATCCCTCACGAGGGTGATAGTTTGCATGGGCTAATCCTTTCGGTGAGATCTGATGGCCATCATCAGGCAGCGCGTCACGCTGCGAGACCGCGGGAAGGAGAGAAGTATTCCCGCGGCCTTTCGGCCTAGGCCTTTACAAGCGCCGTGCAGAGTCGGCCGAGGTCTTGAGATGCAGCGAAGCGCGTGCTGACCGGCATCTGCTTCTGCACCTCGGTGAACGCGTTGTTCAAGGACCAGAGGGTGCGCGGTGCGAACTCCTCGTGGCGTGGTTCGTTCCATTCCTTCACGACGTCCTGAAGGAAACGCAGGGGCATGATCTGGTGGATAGCGAAGGCATCGAGGATGAAAGACTTCGCATCTTTAGGTCCGAGCTGATAATTGCGAAGCGCGCCGATCTCGTTGACCAGGATGTTCGCGTGATCGCGCCAGCGGGTCACACCGGCCATCAGTTGAGCGGTCAGGCTGAACGAGTGAGAGTGTTTCTGGCGCAGGACGATGGAGTCGCCGCGGAAGCACATGTTGTCGCAGACAAAGACGGTGACACCGGCGACGATCTGGATGGACATGGTGTGATCATTCGCGTGGCGGAAACCGAGGGCGGTCACGAACTGCTTGTCGACCAGGTGCTCGATCTTCATCACGCCGAAGAGCATCTGACCGTCGCGACGAATGGCGAACTGCTCGTGGATGATCCGCATGTTGAGAGTGGCGACGGAGCGCTCGAGAGTCTCGATGAGCTCGAGGTGCTTGACCGGCCGGAACGTGGCTGTCGGCAGTTCGGTGGGTTCGATCTTTGCGAGCTGCTCGCGAGTCACCAGGTCCGAATTAACGTGAGCCATCAGGGTTGCTTCTGCATGGGCTGTCATTGAAAATCTCCTTGTGACAGAACCTCTGGTCCCGTCGGCCTGCCCTCCAGGGAGGGCAGAACGAATTACCAGGGAACGTACGTGAGCCCAAAGAGATCGTGCTGGCACTCTTCGTAGACTTCCGGTTCGATCAAGTGCTGCTCGGCCATCTCGAAGAGACGATCCGCAACGCGATCAACGATCTTGCTGCCGAGGTCGGCCTTGGCGTCTTCCTCGGTCTCGCCCCAACCGTAGGACCGGCCGTCCTCGACTTTCGATTCCAAATAAGCGCACCAGTCGCTGCCGCGGTAGGGGATCGGCGGATGAACGAATGAGGTGATGATCTTCATACCTTCTCCAGGCCTTTCTCGGTCCACTTGTAGTTGACCGGGTCAGTGGATTCAACGACGCGCGTCTCGCGCACCAGGGTCCAGCGGGAGAAGAGGTCGCGCACATTGGCCTCGGCCTCTTCCTTCGTGGCGAACCGCAGACCGTTGCCGCACCACTTGCCGGTGCTGTCTGCGATCACTTCAGGGGCCCAGCTAACCGGCTGCTTCGCCTGGTTAGCTTGGAGTAGTCCGGTGAGTTTCTCGTGGCTCATGCCAACCTCCGAACTTTCTGGCCGTGCTTGCAGTGGGAGAAGGTGTTGCGGCCCAGGTGCGGAAGCTTGCGGCCGAAGAAGTCTTTGCAGGGGCAGAAGGTCAGTTTGTTGGGTGTGTTGTCGAAGCGAACGACCATGTACTCCACCTTGGGATCTTCTTCGCTCGTAACGTAGAAGGTTGTCACGCCCTTCACCGGATTGCGCTTTGCACGACGGACTTTCATGAGTTCACCTCCGTGAACGCTGATTCGATGACTTGCGCGATCCAGTGGAGCTGCTCGGCGCGCCGCGCTTCGCGTTCGAGCAGGAAGGCTTCGACCAGGGCGAGTTCGAGTTGAAGGTTAGCTTCCATTAGAGTTCCACCACGTCGACGTGAGTTGATCCGCAGGTCTTGCAAACGATGAAGGTTTGATCCTCGAACTCATCGCAGCCATCGAGAATCGCAAAGCGCGGAAGCCGGGAATTGTTCAATGTCCCAGTTCCGCATTCCTTGCAGATGGCCGCGAAGTTGTCTTGTGTGGGTTCTGGTTCCGGTAGGTTACTGGCTCGCATCAGGTTCCTCCTTGATTGCCGCCTCACATGCTGTACTGCACTTACAGCTACAGTATGGGGTAGTGTACTGCAGCAGGCAAGCTTTATTTGATGAGAGTTCTCATCGATTACTCCCCGTACTGTCGTACAGGTACTCTTGCCTGCAGTACCTGGCCGGTGGTACTATCCGTTCATGAACGCCGCAACTCTCTCTATTCGCTTGAGACGTGACCAGCTCAACACTATCAAAAAAGCCGCTAAAACAGAGGCGATTCCTCTTTCTCTGTTTGTACGACAGACCATGGTGCGCCGTGCGCGCCAGGTGCTGAAGAAACGCCCTTAGTCCCCGCAAAAAAGGAGGCACATGCAAGAAGCAAAGAAGTGTGAATGTGGTTGTGGAAAGATGGCCAAGCCCGGCCGTCGATTCGTCCATGGTCACAATCTGGTGATCCGCCCGAAGAAGAAGAAGGTCGCCACCAGGCTCTCGCCGCTGATGAATCAGGCGCTCAAAGCTCTGAAGGCAGATCGTGAAAAGATCGACAACCTCATCAAGGCAGTCGAAGCGTTCTACAGCTAAACCGCGCATCATTCGTTTCCGCAGGCCTGTGTGGCAGTGCATCGGGTGCGGCAAAGTCGGTGACCTATGCTGCACCTGGTGCATTGAGTTAACAGCGTACGGACAAGTCAGGAGGATCATCAGTGATACCTTTGCAAATCAAGATGGACGTCGAGCGGGATCCAATCTGGTCGGAGAGCGAAGCAGACAAGCGCTTGTTCCCCGCGGAGCTTGGAGCCGTCTCCGCGATTGGTGTGCTGCAGGATGGAACCGAAGAAGGTCGGCCGTCAGTCACATTGCGGATCGACTTCGCCGATGGATCGTTCGTGCTTGGGCAGACCACTCTGCGCCTGCTGAACATGGCGATGACAGCATTCCGCGCTAGATACGGAGAATATCTGCGGTGAGCAGGCTGATCGAATCCGCAGTTCTGTCGAAAGCAATCCGCTGGTGCGGATTCAGGATCATCTATCTTGCGAATCTGTTCACGCCGGAGCAGGAAGAGACGAAGCTCTACCGGATGCTGATGGATCAGATCAAGCACAACAATGAGCTCTCGCCACTCGACGACAGCCAGATCGCGCTGCTGCTCGGCCGCAACGTAGCTTTCACTCCTGGCACGCTCAATGAATCACTGATCGAAGAAGCGTGCTTGCGATTGCGGCGCGCGAATGGTGGCGCAAACTGGGGAGACCAACTGGAGGCAAAGCAGTGATCACCTTTCCACTTCCAAACAACGCGGTCCTGGTGGTGATCGAGCCTGGCAACATCAAGCGACTGAAAGAAGGCCAGCTGATGCGCGTCGGCCCAAGCCTGGTGGTGTTCACGCCCGACCTGAAGAAGTTCATTGAGGCGCTGGGCATCGATCTCGATCTCCCTGGACCAGGCGAGTACTTCGAGAAAATGTGCAAGATCACTCCAGAACAAATCGCGAAGGCCGTGCTCGACTGCAAAGATCTGCCCGAGGTCGACAGATGAAAATAGTGCTATCGTGAACGAGTCATGGGCGGAAAAGGATCAGGCCGGAAGCAGGACCGCAAGAAGGCGGCCGCCAAAGAAGCGAAGCGCCGCGAGATCTCGAACAGACACAAGAACTCGCTCACTCGTAAGCAGTCCACGTTTGCTGCTGAATGGGTCAAAACCAGGTCTCTCAAGAAGGCTGCGCTGGCTGCAAAGTACTCTCCGAAGAACCCTTCGCAATCAGGACAACAGGCACTTGAGGCGATTAAGAAAAAAGCTCCAGAAATCATGGACCGCATTGGACTTACTCTCGAAGAGGTCATTTATAAACATTTATGTCCACTGCTCGAAGCAGAGGAGACAAAGTTCGCTCAACACGAAGGCCAGTTCACTGACTCTGTCGACGTCGACGCGCTCGGGATCCGCCTCGGTGCAACGCGCACCGCTCTCGAGCTTCATGGAGCAATCGGCGCAGGCGCAGAGCTGGCTATTGAGGAAGGTCGCCGCGCGGGAATCGACGTTATTATCGTTGATATCCCACGCCCTGGACCCGGCTATGAAGGCGATGATGCGATCAACATCACCCCTACGAGCGGCAATGGCAACAAGCCGAACGCACCGAAACTCCCCGCAGAACCGGAAGATCCGCGGCCCAAAGACTAAAGCGCGGTATATACTACGCCCATGAAACGCCTCAGGCATGGTCAATGCGTTGGAGGCAAAGACAGTCGCGAGTACGTGTCCTACATGAAGATGCGTCAGCGCTGCATCAACCCTCGCAACAGAGCCTACAAGTATTACGGTGGCCGCGGCATTACAGTCTGCCAGCGCTGGCTAGGTCCGAATGGATTCAAGAATTTCCTCGCGGACATGGGCCCCAGGCCGATTGGCAAAAGCCTAGATCGATTCCCGAACAATAACGGAAACTACGAACCAAAGAACTGCCGTTGGCCAAAGTGCGAGTTCTGCCGAAGGATGCCAGCTACCCTCGAATGCGACTACGAGCTCTCGCGGAATCTATTAGGCGAGCCGATATTGTGTAACGCAAAGATGTGTTGGGTCTGCTCGCGCCAGGTCGGTGAAGATCGGGACTATTGCCCGAGGCACTCATGAACGTCGAAGGTCCAGCCTGCAGTGTTTGCAAGAAGACGCCGCCAGCGCGCGTGCGTGAGCGCGTCCTCGGATCCAAAGGCAATAACCGCAACTCATACCAATCGGAATACCGGCTGTGTCTCGACTGCGTGAAGGCCTGCAGCGCCGCGGGTGCCATCGAATCAAACCGCGAACCGTTCATCAAGGACGGCCGCCAGGTCGAGCGGCTGTTCACGGTGAAAGCGAAAACTTACGCCTGGCTCTGCAATCTCCGCGACAATGTGTAAATGAAATGAAACTCGAACGCTTCAGAGAACTAGCGGCCAACAAGAGACGCGTGCGCATCTGCCAAGTGGACATGGTGGAACTCTTCGAGGACATCTGTGCGCGCAAAGAGAAGCAGGGCGTCAAGCTCTGCAAGGAGCTCGCGCCGCCGGATCACGTGCCAGAGATCGAGATCCTGATCACTGACGACGTCAAGCCCGGCACCCTGGGCTAACGCAAAAGTGGTTGACGCCACCGAGCGCGGTATATACCATCCTCCCGAGGGAAGGTTGAAAACATACTTACTGAAGCTCGACGATTCGATCTTCAAGGCCTGGTCAGCCGCAGCGAAGCGCGCCGGTATGCCGCTCTCGGAATGGATCCGAGCGCAGTGCAACATCGGACTTTCGCGGGAGAAATTTGGCGATGAACTACGTCTCGCACATGACGCCGGAGGGACTGCTGGAGCTCGAGCTCCAGGACGGCGCGCTGGTGTGGCCGCCCGAGAGCACAGCCAGGGAGCTGTTGAACGCAGGCTCGCCGAAAAATCTGGACTGCTGCCGCCCGGCACCATCAAAGTTGTCGCTCATGATCCAAGTTGTCAGTGCGGCGTGTGCGCCTTTAAACGAAAGGTGCTAGGGAAAGGGAAGACCAAATGACAGTCGCAACCGATGCTCCACTCACCGAAGGACACTGCCAGGTGTGCAACCAAAAGTTCAAGCTCGACGAGATCGGGAGGATCCCGTGGCACAAAGAAAACGAGCACGCCCGGGGCAAGTGTTTGGGATCGCTGATAGCGCCACTCGAAAAAAAGGTGTAGAGCACGAGCACGCGATCTTCAAGGTCCGCACGCTCCAGGAAATCGAGCACCTGGGCTCCATGATCGAGACGATGTACGAGAACCCGGAGAAGTTCGAGTTGAGCGCCGACAACAGACTGCAGCACTACACGGCGCTGCAGATTCTTTACTGGGTGCGCGGGAATCCAGATATTCCCGACTACGTGAAACAGTTCGAAAGACTGCTCAGATCCCATGGGTTTGAGCCACCGTCTCCGATCAAGCCGATGTGAGGAACCATGCGACCAATTGATGGCGACAGAATGCGTTACCTGGAAGCCACTGCGCGGGAGATCGGTGCTGCTCTTGGTCGTGCGATTAAACGCCCTGGTCTCGAAGGCTGCGGATTCACGCTTCTGCTCTTCAGCTACGAAGGCTCTGAGATCACGTACATCTCGAGCGCTGAACGTGAGGGCATGAAGAAGACGATGAGGGAATTGCTGGCCAAGTGGGATGCCGGGGAAGCGGATACCACCTGGGCCGAGCGTAGTTAAATCAAATGAGGAGGCAGTCATGGACGAAGTGATGGAGAAAGTTGGAGCAGAACTCGGAAAGGTCGCCGAGGTCGAGAAGGTCACCCTTGCCTAGCTCGGCGAAGATGGCGTTGTCGGCGCAGATCACGGGATGTTCGAGATCCTGAATCCCACCGGCGACACCAAGCTGATCTGGGATCGCAGGAAGCAGGCCGAGGTCGACGCCGCGGAAGAGATGTTCGATTCACTCCGCAAGAAACGCTACCTGGCGTTTGAAGCTGTCGGCGAGGACGGCCGCAAGGGCAAGCAGATCGAGAAGTTCGATCCGAACATGGAGAGAATAATCATGATTCCGCCTCTTGTTGGGGGCTAGATGGCTTACTCGTTGAAGCGTCCCAAAGAGGAACGACGGCAGTTGCAAAACGCCAACGCCGCTCGCTATCGGGAGCGTCATCCAGATCGTCACGGTGAAAGCCAAAAACGATTCAAGGAGCGACATCCCGATAGACTCTTGGCCATGTACTCCAAGTACAACCGGAAACGTAGAACACAAATGACGCCCGAAGAGAAAAGAGCCAGAGTTGAAGCTGAAAACGAACGCAGGAAAAAGGTCCAACAAGAAGCGATCAGTCATTACGGTGGCAGATGTTACTGCTGTGGTGAGACGATCTACCTTCTTCTTTGCCTCGATCACAAAAATGGCGGGGGATGCCAACATAGAAAGGAGCTCAAGGGAATGCGATTAGCTCAGTGGGCGAAAAATCACGGCTGGCCAGACGTTCTCCGAGTCGCGTGCCACAGTTGCAATTTCGGAGCGCATCTCAATGGCGGGATTTGTCCGCATCAGATGGCGGTGAAGTAATGGCCACTTGCGCGAACGCTCTGTTCGACGCTGGCACGACTGCCGGTGCGTGGCAGAGCTGGAACAACTATTACGGTGGCACCACCGTGGTCAACCAGGCCACGAGCATCTGGCCCCAGTGGAATTATCAGTACGTCACAATGGGATCCCAGACAACGGACGTCTTCGTTAGCGGCATGGCCGATCAAGTCACCAACGGCGTGTGGGGAACCTGGAACACGATCTACTACCAGGGAACCAACATCGTCCCTCAGAACTGGATCTACTGGAACCAGCACTACACCCTGGGATCCACGCAGGCGATCCACGTCGTCGAAGGCTACCAAGAGCAGGTCTGGAGCGCGTGGAACGAAGAGTACGTTCCGAAGGCCGTGATGGCCGCGAATCCGATCCTCGCGAAAGAGCCCGACGCAGAACAGCGCGCCAAGCTCGACGAAGCGAAGCGCATCCGCGAACAGCAAGCTCGCGATGCCGAAGCCAAACGCGTGGCCGCCAAGAAGCGCGCCCAGCAATTGCTCAAGAGCACACTCAGCCGCAGGCAGCAGGAGGACTTCGATAAGAGCGGATCCTTCGAGCTCGAGGTCGGCCACAAGCTTTATCGCGTAATTCCCGGGCAGCGCGTGCAGCGTCTGAACCGACAAACCAAGAAAGTGGAGCGCTACTTCTGCATCCACACAGCCTACGATCACCCGGTCCCGCCCGAAGACACCGCGCTCGCGCAAAAGCTTTTGCTCGAGGCCGACGAGGCGCAGTTCCTGAAGATCGCGAACGAAAGCGCAGCCTAATGAAAGACCGCACGACGCAGTTCGAGAAAGACATCGCCGAAGTCATCAACAAACACTGCATCGAGAACGAGTCCAACACTCCAGATTTCATTCTGGCGCACTACGTCCGCATGTGCCTCGACGCATTTGTGAACGCCTCGCGTCGGCGTGAGAAGTGGTACGGCAAAAGCCTATCGATTGGAGGAAGTGATGATCACGAAAGCAAACCTGGAGAACTGGTTCACTTATCACAGCCCGACGCAGGACCAGCTCCCGAAGTACCAGGCGATTCGGGAAGCGGGGAAGGCGTTCGCTGAAGTTGTGGTGGCGAACACTCCACCGTCAGCCGATCAGACCGCGGCCGTGCGGAAGATCCGCGAAGCCGTGATGACCGCGAATCAATCCATCGCCTGTGGCGGTGAATGACTCGAGTGGAGTAGCGAGGCCGGGACATGGGTGCTTGGGAAGAATGGAATAAAGACCAGCACTTCTTGACCTGGTGGCAACGTCTCTGGGAGCGGCTGAAGGAGTTCCTATTCCCTCGGCCGCGCAACCAGGGAGATCTGTACTAAATCTGAGGAGGAAGAATGGCACGAGGGCAATTATTTCTGTACGCGATCCTGTATCACCCATCCCCCACAAAAGAGCAGCATGACCGCGGCGAGACTCCGAAGACGGAGATCGTCATCGAGCCAGATCACTTGCTCGCCGGAAACATCGAGCAGGCGCGCACGCTCGTCGGCCGCCTGATCCCTGAGAAATATCTCGACAAGCTCGAGGACCTCGAAGTGATCGTGGGCCCTTTAGTCGCCTAGCGCTGGGGCAACAGCAAGCAGCGCAGATCAAAGGTCCACGTCAAAACCTTCGCGTGGATCCAAATCGCGTGGATCCAAACAAGCTCGGTAAACCGTTCGATCCGATTGCTGACTCCGCGTTCTTCGCGAGCAATGTCAGCCCGGCGGCGGCGCTTGCCTCACCGCTTGTGACCGTCACGCGTGGCACCGCCACCAGCTACTCTGGATCCCAGGCGTATACTTCCAGGAAATGAACTACACCGAGAATGGGCGGCCGATCTACAAACGACTCGATGTCAAAGTGATTGTGGGGGACAAGACGTTCCCCCTTCACTATCGAGCAGCGTCTGGCAAATTCTATTCCCAGGAAGAGATCGACACCGAGCTCGAGCGCATCATCGATCACATCGACAAGAACTTTCCAAAGCTCGAGTTCCGCCAGGTGACCATCGTTCCAAACAGAGTCAACTTCATCGCGATAGGAAAGAGGAAAGAGCATGTTGAAAGGGCAATGGAGAAAAGCAGCAATCCGACAGAGAGCCAGGAATAAACAAATCGGGCCGTTGGGGAGGATCGCGCAGGATCTGGGGAACATGAACACCAGGCTGGACAATCTGGTGGAGCTCCTGCGGCCGAAGGATCGAGTCCAGGATCCATCGGAGCAGAACTACACAACGCCAGCGCCGAAGGAAACCTCGATGCAGGAAGTAGCGCGCCGGGTGTGCCACATGCAGGGCCATCACATCGGTCTGCCGGTGGACGAGATCCTGACGAAGAGGGCGACGTACGCGGGATCCCCACAGAAGGAAGTGGGACGTGAGCGCACGCTGATGTGCATTCGATGCGGAATGGGTCTCGCAGAGATCCGCGGAGAAAATTCGTAGTACACTCCTCACTGAAGTGCATGGGGAGCTGGAGGCTGTTGTCCTGGGAGGGAAGGCAGCCTCCGGCACAAAAACATGTTTGACAATCCAGATCTCAATCGAATCCGCAAAGCTATCGCTGACCTTCGCATGATGGGAATCAATCCGTCGGGCTTGGGCCGCGGTGTTGGATCGCTGCATGTGCCGACGCTCTGCGGGATCCCCATCACTCTGAAGGATTAGAGTTGGTCACACGTGCGACAACGCTCAAGCTCGAGGAAGTCAATCCGCGGCGCTCGCTGAAGATCTCCGACTTCTACAAGCCCTGGCCGAAGCAGGCGCGGTTCCACGCGCTTCGCACGAAGCACCGGCTGCAGGTCGGCGGATTCGGCAGCGGCAAATCGCGGCCGCTGCTGATGGAAGCGATCATGCACTGCGTCGAGTATCCCGGCACGAACTCGATCATTCTCCGCAAGACCATTCCCGATCTGAAGCGCACGGTGATCGACAAGTTCGAGGCCGATGTTCCGAAGGCCATGTACGAATACGGATGCCAGGAGCTCGGCACCTTCAACAAGTCCGATCACATCGTGTATTTCCCGCCGGTGAAAGATCTCGACGCCCTGGGCAATCCGATCATCGACCAGGTCACCGGCCTTCCGAAGACACTGCAGAGCAAACTCTATTTCGCGGCGTGTGATCGCATCGAGGACGTCGGCAAATATCTGTCGACGGAGTTCGTGTTCGTGGGCTTCGAGGAGCTCGGCGAATTTCCGTACCTGATCTACGACGCGATGGAAGGCCGCAATCGTTGCGCGATCCCGAACAGCAGGCCGTGCATGGCCGCGGCAACCAACCCGATGGGCATCGGCTGGGGCTGGATCAAGAAGTTGTGGATCGATCAGAAGCCGGTCTATGGAATGGATCCAGAGAAGTACAACCAGCGCGATTACGCCTATGTGCATTCCACCGTCGACGACAATCCCATCCTGATCAAGGACAAGAAGTATGTGGAGTCACTCGAGAAGTCACCGCTGCGCGAGAAGATCCGCTACGGAAACATCGAGACCGTCAGCGGCCAATACTTCGCGAACTTCGTCGAGCATCTGTACGTGCGGCCGCGCAGCGATTTCATCTTCGAGAATTTCCAGCCGGTGTGGGTGGGCTGGGACTATGGCTTCGGCCACTTTGCGGTCATCAACTTCATGACCAAGGCGATCCTGAAAGAGCTGCCGCCCGAAGCGCTCAAGAATGTCTCACTCGAGGAAGCACTCTTCCGCAAAGCGCCGCGCCTGGTGAACGTCACGATTGAAGAGATCGTGCTGCACGAACACACGCCCAAGCAGCAGACTGAAGCGCTGATCATGTCGATCCCGCGGCTGAAAGACGAGGAGGGCCACGATGCTGGATACGCCTGGGATATCGACTCTATCCACTTCTCTTGGGAGCGGTTCAATCGTACCGTGGAGAACCGAACAGTGGCCGATGAGGTGGGAGATTATCTCGCTGCGGCTGGACTGCCTCGTCCCACTCGATCCAACAATGATCGCATCGCCGGTTGGACGAAAATGTACGAGATGCTGGACATCGGAGAATGGTTCTTCCTCCAGGGCAAATGCCCGACGCTCGTTGAAGCTCTGCCGCTGCTTGTCCGTGGAGACGGCATCACGGTCTCCGCCGAAGATGTGGTCAAAGCGAAAGGCGTGAGCTTGATCGATGACTGCGGCGACTCGATGCGTTATGCTGTCGCCGGGTTCCTGCTTGAAGCTGGTGAGAAGAGCCGCGAACAGAAACTCCGCGACAAGCTGGCCGGTATCAAGGATCCCATGCAGCGCCACATCATTCAGTTCCGTGATTGGAACGAACGCAACGCTGAAGATCGGCGCGCTTCGCTTCCGGCCGGAAAGATCATCCCGAGCTGGATGCGCCGGGTGCAAGGACCGCAGCAATGAAAACGATTCATCCGTTGGACGTCATGGAGCTGGCGGCAAAGAATGATCTGACAATTCTCACCAAGCGCAAGCTCTCCTGGTGGGAGAGGCTGCGTGAGCGCTTTCGATCCGCACGCGGAGCTGATCTCGTCGAGATCGACGGCGTGATGTACCGGCAGGATCCGAACGCATCGAGGATGGACCTATGAGCTGGCGAGATTTCTGGAAGAGTTCGCGCGTCAAATGGCTCGAGAACGAGCTGGTGGCCAACAAACTTCTGCACAGCAATCAGATGCGAGATCTGCGCGAAGCCCACGATCTTGAGGTCGCGCGCCTGCAGTCGGTGCATGAGAGCGCGCGTGAGCTGCTAGAAAAGGCTCACGCTGATCACCTCCGCTATGTTATAGAAGAGAACCAGAAGCTTCGAGACGACCTGGATCGAACTCGTCTCTTGCTGAACCCTGCACTTCAGTCAGTGGAACTACCGAAAGAACGTACTGAGCCGCCAAAGCCGACAGAAGAAAGTGAGATCGGCACTCCCTGGCAGCGCTTACAGCGAAGACACGCGCACGAAATGATGGAGCTCGATAAGGCTGAACGAGCGAAGAAATCTGCTCCCATTCTTGTGCCGGTGGCTCCTGCTGTAGAGGGAGAACACGATGGCAGTGTACGCGAAGGACGGAACGAGGCACCACTCGGCCAGCCGGGCAAAACTACATGAGGAAAGCGGCGCGGCAGCCGCGGGAACAGGCAAGGGCAACAAAGCAGCTACCGAAAAAGTAAGTCCGATGCGAACGGCCGGTGCAAGCAAGGCTGGCCCGATGCATCCTGGCGGTCACCCCACTCCCACAGAAACCCCGATTGGAGATCACGTCGCCGAGCACGGCCCGGCGCACTCTCTGATGCACATGGAAGACGGCGGAACTCATCACGTCTCGAGCTATCACGGCGAGGCCAAGATGGGCGAAGACGATCATCCGCACGCGCATCACTCCCAACACAAAAGTCACGCGGCCGCGCACGAGCACATGGGTGAAGCGATGGGTGTCGCAGGCGGCGCAGAAGAAGAGCCAGGCGAGACGGAAGAGTCGCCCGACGAAGCCAACGCGATGCCGATGACCGGCGGATCGAAAGTTCCCGGCCTGGCGTAAGCCATGCCCTGGACCAACAGACAATTCCGCTTCCTGATGAGCAAGGGATCCCCGCTGACCCCTGCTGAAAAGGAAAAAGACAAAGCGGAAGCTCACGAGAATCCCGCGATGATCCACATGCGGAAAGGATCATCGCGGATGGCAGCGGCCTTTCGGAGAGCTCGTGGCTGAAAAGCAAATCAACGACGACGGAGTTCACGGCGAAAAAGGCACAGGCTACCAGGGACCTGATGACGGGCCGTTTCGCTGTTCCAACTGCGAGTACTTCAATCCCACCACTGACGGATGTCGCGGCGAAAGCATGAAGAAGTTGTCGGAACGAAGACGTCTGCCGAGCGGTGACGTCCTGGTCGCCCCGCAGGGTTGCTGCGTCTACTTTGAATCGAAGGAGAGTTGAAATGGCAGAGAGATGGATGCAAGGCGTCAAGAGCGGCATGAAGCGCCGCGGGACCGAAGGCGTGTTCAGCTCCGCGGCACATCGCGCCGGTGAGAGCACGCACCAGTTCGCGGAAGAGCACAAACATTCGAGCGGGAAAATCGGCAAGCGTGCGCGCCTGGCTCTGGCGTTCGCAAGCGCTCGCCATCACAAGGGCTAGTTGAAGGGCTTCGTCAAACTCGCGGAGGTCCCGTTCGTTTGGGACAAGCATCTACATCCGAACGTCTGCCAGATTGACTATAACGGCGTCTGGCACATTGGCGTCGGTACGGATCTGGATGAGTTCTTGTTCTACGTGAACCTCACCGACGCTGACAGAGAATTTTTGAAAGCATTGGGAGTTGGAGTCTACGATGGCGTTCGAGACCGAGAGGCATAACCTCACAGGCACCGACGAACTCGATCCTGAAACAGAAGAGACCGAGAAGGACGAGGACGAGAACGAGCAAGACGAACCGAAGTACGGCATTGGTGTCCTCGCCGGGCTCGAGTGGTCGCCTGTTCCCAACGCGAAGTTAACTGACCGCCAGAAAAACCTCATCAAGGATCTCATCAAGAAAGCGGCGAAGCGCGACTATCCGGCGCGTCTGATCGAAGTCATTCAGACCTGGGAAGCAGCGCTGTTCTACCGCGGCTTTCAATTCCTGCTCCCGCAACGTGGTGGCGGCTGGATCATCCCCGGTGAATCCACCGGCTACGGTCCAAGCATGCAGATGGATCTAGCGCTGTTGCCGACGAACATCTACTCGGCCAGGGCGCAGATGATCATCGCAGCACTCACGCGCACCGTTCCCAATGCTCGATTTGGTCCAATGCGCGGAGACTCGGACGCGCAGATCACCGCGGCTGAATCGGCAGAGAAGTTCACGAAGGTCATCGGCAAGAACAATGACCTGATCCAGATCCAGACAGACGCGGCGCGCTACCTCTGGACTGACGGACGATTCGCTTACTGGTCGCGCTACGTGAAAGACGGTCAGAGATTTGGTTGGGAAGAGGACGACGAGCCCGATGACTTGGTTCCCGAAAACGAGCCAGTGGATCAGCAACAGACGCCAATCGAAGGCGCTGCTGCTGCGGCTACGCCGGAATCTGCTGAGACCGCTGCAGAAGAGGAAGCTGCATCGGGAGAAACGGAAATAGAAAAGGAAGCGGCCGCGGAGAACGAGCAGGAATCTCCGGCCGAGGAAAAAGCGGAAGAAGAAGAGCCGGTCAAGCGCACTCCGCGCGGACAGGAAGTTCGCACCGCACACGGCAAGCTCGAGATCAAGCTCACGCCGATGATGGCCAACGAACTGAGCGAAGTCGATGTGTTGCAGTACGAGACCGAGGTCGACGTCAGCCGCGCTCGCGGTATGTGTCCATGGATCGCCGACGACATCAAGGCTTCGACGAACGCGCCAGCGGCCGCCGGAGAGATCGCGCGCCTGGCGCGCCAGAACGCCAAGCTGGGCATGCAATCGACGTACATCACGAGCGACTCTGTTGCCGCTGACGTCACGATCCAACGGAGCTGGATCCGTCCGTCGTACTTCATGGAGATGCAAGGATCGAACGAAGCCGAACGCGACGAGCTGATCGAGATGTTCCCGAACGGCTGCTACGTGATGATGATCGGCGAAGAGTTTGCGTTCGCGCGCAACGAGTCGATGGACGACTGCTGGGCTCTTGGCCAGGCGTATTCGGGTGACGGCCAGAACCGCAACGCGATGGGGACGTCGACGCTGCCGGTGCAGAAGCGGCTGAACAACTGGCTCGACCTGATGAACGACATCTTCGTTCGCACCGTCCCGAAGAAGTGGATGGACTCGAAGGCGTTCGCTGTCGATGCCATCAAGCAGCAGACCAACGTGCCGGGCGATATCGGCAGCTTTAAGCGCCAGCCAGGCACGCCAGTCGCAGAGCTGATCTTCGTCGAACCGGCCGTAAATCCACCGGCGAATCTCGCAGACTTCATCAAGGAATATTCGGGACCGCTTGCCGAGTTGCTGTCTGGAGCATACCCGGCGCTTGCTGGCGGTGACGTTGGGACGGCCGACTCTGGAGTCGCGATTGCTACTCAGCGCGATTCCGCTCTTGGCCGCCTCGCGCCAACCTGGCACAGCATGAAGAACGCTGAATGCACTTCGATGAAGCAGCTCGTGCGCTGGGCTGCGAAGTGCCGCGACAAGTCGATCAACGAACGCGTTCCCGGTGGGCAGACTATCACTCTCGAGATCAATGATCTCAAGGCCAACATCACGGTGTTTGCCGAGAGCGATGAGAACTTCCCGGAGACGTACACGCAACGGAAGAACGCGTTCATGCAGATCTTCAACGAGAGCGCGAAGAATCCGCAGCTCCAGGAAGTGCTCTACAATCCCGCGAACCTCGAGCTCGCGCAGAACATGACCGGCCTTTCGGATCTGATCATTCCGCAAGTGATCAGCTACAAGAAGCAGCTCGGCGAAATCGAAGTCCTGGTGAAATCTACGCCGGTGCCGAACCCGCAACTTGTCCAGGGCATGAAGAAACTCGCGCAGATGAAAGAAGCGCTCACGGCTGCTGGCGGCGATCTCTCGCAACTCGATGCGGCCGTCCAGGAATTGCAAGCGCTGCCGCCGGAAGTCTGCTCGATGCCCATCGACGCGAAGCGCGAGGACAACGACACAGAAGCGATGACCTGCTGGCTGTGGATCAACGGCGAAGAAGGTCGGCGCGCGAAGCGCTCGAACAAAGAAGGCTACGACAACGTATGCCTGCACTTCGACGAACATACTGCCGCGGCGCAAGCGAAAGCCGCTGCTGCCGGTGGACCGGCGAAGCCGCCGTCGACCAGCATCAACTACAAGGACGTGGCCATGGCCGACAAAGGCGCGTCCGATCAGATCTTGCAGAAGGCCGGGATCACTCCCTCCCCAGGCGCGGAAGCGCCTGCGCCGGTCCCGCCAGGCCCAGGAGCGAAACCTCCTGCGGCACCGATCCCTGCGAGCACGCCGCAAGGCGCGGGTGGTGTCCCTAAGCGCTGAAAGAAAAATCGGGAGGATGACAGATGGCAAGTTTCGTTCCAGGAGCTGGCGCAGGCTCCGCTGTTGCGGATGCGCCCGGTAACGTAGGTGGTGGTGGGGCTGGAGGCGCTGGTGGTGAAGGCGGCGGCGAAGGCGGCGGTGGAGGAGCTCCGGCAGGAATTGGTGAAGGAGCTGGAGATGGCGGCGCTGCAGGCGAGGGCGCTGGCGAAGGTGCTGGCGAGGGTGAAGCTGCCGGTGAACTCGAGATCGAAGAGCAGCCGGAAGCGGACGTCGACGCGGATCTTGAAGGCGTGGACACCGACGGCCGCAAGCTTGATCTGAAGACTCGCGAAGCGCTCGCAAAACTCAAGAAGACCGATCCTGAAGCCGCGAAGCGAATGGCTGGCACGTACTTCCGCGCCAACACCATCGTGAAAGAACTCGGCGCGACAAATCTCAGCGAAGCGATTGTCAAAGTCCGCGACATGACCGCGACACTCGAAGCGCTCGGCGGCGAAGAAGGGATCCAGGAGCTCCAGGGCGAAGTCGGCGACTATCGCAAGGAGATCGAGCAGTTCGCAAAAGGAGATCCGGCGCTTCTCGAAGAGCTCAACACCTCGAACCCGGAAGCGTTCGGCACTGCGATCACTAACGGTCTCGAGATCCTGAGCAAGAATCCCGAGATCTTCAACAAGACACTTTTCCCGTACATGATTCCGGCGCTCGAGAAAGCCGGAGTGACGGGATCCATCAAGAGCCTGCTCGCGTTGATCAAAGACGGGAAGGGCCAGGAAGCCTTCGATCTCACGGCGCAGATCGACAAGTGGCTCGCGGACGGAAAAGCGTTCGCGGACAAACAGAAGATCACGCGCACCGAACGCGATCCGGCGAGAGAAGAACTCGACAGGCGCAGGCAAGAACTCGATCAGCGCGAGAAGACCAACTTCGAGCAGGGCGTCGGCGCGGATGTGAACAAGTTCAACAATACCGCGACTGCGAAAGTGGTCGAGCCATTCTTCAAGCAACTGAACCTCAAGCCGGAGGGCCGTCGCGAGTTCGTCAACGCGCTGAACTCCCGCGTGTGGGCGGCGATGAAGAAAGACGCAGCGTTCCAGCGGAATGCGAATGCGTTGATGGACAAAGGCGATGCGGCCAGGGCCGCGCGGTTCATTCACTCAAAGTTTGCCGAACTCATGCCCGGCGAATTTCGCAAGCTTCGCGATGCCATGTATCCGAACTTCGGAAAGATGGCAGTCAAGAAGGCACCGGCCGCGGCAAACGGCGGTGCTGGAGCAGCAAGCGGCGGCGGGAAAGGCGCTGCCGCGGGTGGTGCTGCTGCAGGCGGCGGAACCGGCGACTTCAAGATGGTCACTGCAAAACCAACTCCCGATCTCATCGATTGGTCGAAGACCAGCGAAGAGATGTTCCACATCGGCCGCGGGATCGGCAAAGCGATCCTGAAAGACGGCCGCAAAGTTCAGTGGGATTGGGCGAAGATCTGAAGTAGAATCGCATCGACGTCGGCCAAGAGGTCACGTCGCGGTGTCACACACAGAGTGGGGTCCTGCAGATTTGCGCCATAGGTGGTTCGACCATCGCGTGATCGAGGGTGGGCCCCACTTTTTTATTGTTTCCGTAACATCCGCAGAGTAGGATCACTTCGTGTTCGACCACGAGGACCGCAAAACTCTCCACAAGATCTTGCACGAGGTGGAGTGCATCCACGAGGATGTGAAGCGGCTTCTTCGGTATATCGCCCTTCACAAGATCGACTTCATTCAAGTCGGGGGGAACCCAATGAACTATTCGATTCAAGCTGGAAGCAGCGGGACGTTCCAGGCGGTGTTCACGCCTCCGAACGGAACGCAGGCCCCAGGAACTTCGCCGAGCTGGAGCTGCAGCGATCCGTCAATCGGGCTGACTCCATCGGCCGATGGCACGTCTGTCGTCGCCGCGGTGCCTGCGAGTAACACCGCAAGCTTCACGCTGACGTTGAGCGCGACATCTTCGGATCCGACTCAGGGAGTTTCGGGAGTTCTGACTGCTGTTCACACGATCACCGTGACACAGCCGCCTCCTCCTCCGACGCCCCTGACCGGCGTGGACTTCGTCCAGACGGCCGGTTAACGAATTGTCGTCAGGGCGGCGACAATAGTCCTGGGAGCATGGTGCCTCCGCATTTGCTCCCGGGACTCCTTTTATGCTTTTTCTAAAGAACAACGGGCCGCGGCCGCCGTGGTCTGATGGTCAGATCCTTTGGGCGATCCTCGTCGCGTGGCTCTTCCTGGGCTTCACGAAAATCGTGGCGTGGGCGATCTACGGAGGCTACGAAGCCATCGAGACGTTCACGAGTCCGCTCCATCACTGAAATTCTTGTTGCGCGCCGCAGTCGTTCGTCGTACGCTCTCATTCGTAACAGGGGCGTCGTGGGATCAGATCCACGTTAAAAACGGAAATCACCTCTGCATTGATCCAAAGAACATCGGGTCGCTCGAAAGTTCGCGTGCTTGACTGCGCGTGAATCGCCAACGTGTAGCGCTCGGGTCGCACACACAGTTGAGCTAATGCAGAGGTTCCCGAAATGGCCAATCCTTTGGCAGAAGCGGCCGTAGAGGCCGTTGAGCTAGAAAACTTCGCAAAAGGGATCCAAGACCTGGTTTTTAAGGGTCACACCGTCTACAACTTCATCAAGAAAAAGAGCAAGACGTTCCCGACCTCCGTCACCACCCAGGCTGGCGGCGTGTCGCGTCCGTCGTTCCGTATTCCCGTCCGCATGCAGTCTGGTGCGGCGATCTTCCAGGCCACCGGCAACGGTGATGCCCTGGGGCGCGGGACCGGTTCGCTCTGGATCTCTGGTGATATCTCTCCAATTGGACTCTTTGCCGGATGCGAGATCACGTATCTCGCCCGAATCGCAACCCAAGGCCCGAAGCGCAGCTTGATCACGCTTCGCGCCGAAGAGCTGAAGAACTCGTTCAACTCTTTCATGCAGGGGCTCGACGCTCAGTTCCTGAGTGACGGCTCCGGCGCAATCCTGCAGATCCCCTCGACGGCAACCGTGACTAACAACACTCTGGGCGGCTCGAACCCGTCCTCGATTGTTGGACTCGGCGGCCAGGCCAACCAGTTCCAGGAACAGCAAGTGATCCAGATCTTCCCGACGGAGGGCGGCTCCGCGAGGACCACTCCTTCGACGGCGACGGTCTCGTACGTGGACGGCGCGAACGACACGGTCTATTTTTCGACGGCATTGCCGACGAATACTGCGGCCGGTGACTTCGTGATGATCCAGGGATCCACTGGCGCTGCGAACTCCGGCCTCGCTGGGATCTACACCTATCAGATCGCCGGAAACACCGGCACGATCCTGAATCTTTCGCGCTCGACTTATCCTGGGCAACTGTCGACGCCGAACATCAACAAGAACACCCAGGCGATCACGACCACCGATGCGTACAAAGCGGAGATCTTGATCGGCCGCGGCCTCGGTCCCGATCACGAAGCTGTCGCGGACTTCGAGTGGATCTGCGGTCCTGACCAGGAACTGGCAGTGACCCAGCTCTACACGAACGTGCTGCAACAGAACTACGTGCCACCCGGCGACAAGGCCCTGGATATGACCAAGCGGCACATGAGCCCGACTTACGGTGGACGCGCACTGAACGTGAGCTACACCGCGAAGCAGGGGCGCATGGATGCAATCTGTCCCGAAACGTGGGGCATAGTGGAAACGGTCGAGCCGTCCCTGTATGACTTCGGAGATGGCGTTACTACAATGCCAATCCCCGATTTCGTTGGCCAGGGCTCCTATTTGACCTCTTCGATCTTTTTCTACAATGCATTTTTGAACCTGTACAACAGCAACATGAAGGCTGCTGTGTACATCAGCAACGCTGCGGTTCCGAGCGTCACTTCTTAAAACTCAAAAACGGTGAGGTGCTCTGTCCAGAGCGGGGGAGCGGGGTCAAAAGCTCTGCTCCCCTTTTTTAAAATCAGGTGATCGATGATCGACAAACGAAGAGTGGATGAAGATGGGCGAACTGCGCTGGCTGAACAGGAAGCCCCGAAGTACAAAATCGAACCGCGCAACGAGTGGGTTTTGATTCGTCAGCACAAGCCACAGGAAGTGAAGACCGAAGCCGGTGTGGTCATTCCTGCTTCTGACTTTTTCCTGATGGGTGGAACGAAACACAAGCAGCGCGGATTGGTAGTGGCGGCAGGACCGAAGAGCGATCTGAAACCAGGCGACATGGTTCTGTTCACCAACTACTCGATTGATATCGAGGATCTCGAAGAGCTGACCGGGGATCCCGAGCTCAAGCTGGTTCGCGATGAGGAAGTGTACACGCGAGTCAGAGCATGCCAAGAGTAGCTCCAGAAACGCGCAAGTGTCCCGCGGAATTTCAGGCTCGCATCACGCGGATGTTCGGGCGCAACGAGTTTGGAGATCCCCACTTCAAAATCGTCTGGGGCCAGTCAGAGTTCATCCGACTCGGCACTACCTGGCGCGACAAGTTCGGAAACGAACGTCGCGGTTACAAAGATCGTTACCAGGTCGGCGGCGGTCCAGCGTGTTGGGTGATCATGCGCTGGCACTCACCATTCGAGTACGGATCTCCCGCGGCGTACTACTACAACAGCCTGCTTGAGGGCATGTCCGTCGTCGAGTACCCGTGGAAAGGCCGTTACGAACCCGTTCATCCGCTCCAGAGCAAGGAGTACATCAACGGGCAGCTCGTGATCGAGCACTTCCCGCTCTCGCATCTTTTGATCGACGCCATCATTCCGATGATCCAGATCTACGCGGCGCTGTCCATTGAAGAAAGACAGATGGCGCGCGAAGCAACCAGGCTCGCGGAAGAGAAAGCGCAGACCGAGTTCATTGCCGATTTGCTGGAGGAACACGCACCGAGGTTCTGGGGCCCCACGGTGTCCTACACGCGAAACGGATTCAAGAGTTCGGTGCTGCAAAAAAAGATGGATCAGATCCAGGCGGTATGGGACCGCTGGTGTAAAGGTGGCCGCGCACCGGTGTTCGCTCGCGGAATGCAGCAGGGTCGAGCTCCAAGGCCCATCTAAAAATCGGGGAGGAAGAACGAAATGGCAACACCGAATCTACCACTCACCGCAGCGATGGCGCGCGATCAGCGCGAAGCGAAGCGGCAGGGATATGCGATGCAGGAACGCGCCAATCATGGAGAAGTGCTGCTCGAGACGCAGGACATGCTGCGCGAGCCAGGCTACGTGATTTACGTCTACAACCTGCTCGAGCGCGATCATTGGGTTCACCAGACCGGATTCCATCTGCACATTCCGGCGTGTCCGCGCGGTCAGAAGTTCGCGTACACGACTCTTCCGGCATTCAATCGCGAAGTCTATCTGAAGCCGGGCTCGACGGAGTATCAGTACAAGCTCGTCGACGGACGGCGCGCCGCGATGTCGCTTTTGAATCCCGCATCTTTTCCCGGCACGAACTGGGACAGCCAGCTCGGCAGTTGGACGGCCGAAGATCAGCAGGGAAATAACCTGAACAACTACGGCTGCTTCTGGTCGCTGACCAGGCCGGATGAAACCGAAAAGCTCGACAGAGAGATCAAGATCTTCCGCGAACGTGCCAACAAAACCATGCAGGCTCTCGTCGCGGCCGCTGAACAGTTTGCCGCGGCCAACGACCTGAAGAGCATTTCTCCGCTGATGCACTTCGCGATGGATTACTTGGGGAAGGCCGCACCGTGGCACATGGCCGCGTACCACATGGTCAACTGCCCGAACTGCGGCGAGATGGTCCGCGAGGGAATCGCTTACCACCGCAATGCGTTTGGCGAGAAGTGCATCATCGATCCCGAACGCTACAGCAAGATCGTGGTGGCCTCGACTCCATCCGCACCAACTCCCGCACCGGCACCGGTGGCAGAAGCACCGGCACCGGCTCCCGTTGCTGCTGCTCCAGCGCCAGTGGTCGAAGAGACCGCTGTCGAGGAAGAGCAGCCCGTGGAAGTTTCCGCGGATCCCGCTCCGAAAGGGCGGCGCAAGTAACGATCTTCCTGGTGGCGGCTCCGTATCCTCGTGTTTTAGCCGCTCCCAATGCGCGGTTTATTGACCCGATTCACGTCGGCGCAACCGTCACCAGGTCGCAAGTTTGTGAGGGATCATGCCCAACGTACAACCGATAGTTTTCCCGGTTCTCGAGGACGTCATGAACCTCGCGCGCTCGATGGTCAACGACATGTTCCCGGGCGTTGGTGGAGTGAACGGCCGGGTGCTGACCGACACCGCGCCTTTCACGCTGCCGTATCTCAACTCGGGGATCAGCTACATCACGCGCAAGCTTCGCAACGAAGGCGTGACCTTTCCGATCATCGACGGGTGGGTGCTGCACGCGATCCCGCCGGTGGTGCAGGCCGATCCGTCCGTCTTCGTGAACATCAGCTACAACGGCTATAACAACGGCACTCAGAACTTCGCGACTCCGAAGCTGCCCGGCGACTGCTACCACATTTACGAAGTGCGCCAGCGGGTCACCGGATCGAATCTTCCGTTCACGCTCGTCACGCAACCGAACTCCGGTCTGTGCTCGAGCTATCAGAACCAGTGGTTCGCGCAGTGGGAGACCCGCGGCTTCGCGCTGTGGCTGAACGGATCTCTGCAGACCATGGACCTGATGCTTCGCTATCAGCAGCTCCAGCCGCCGATCAACACTCCGGCCGCGGACTTCCCAAACACGCCGGTGTACATCATCGATTGCACTGACGCGCTCGCCGCGCACGTCGCGGTCATGTACGGCAGCGCTCGCGGCGCGAATCCGCAGGCGATCAAAGACAAGCAGGACTACCGCGACGACTGCATTTCGGACATGGCGAACGAGTACATCCGCCGCGGCCAGACGGTCAGTCACCAGCGGCAGTCTTACCAGGGCGGTGGATCTGAGAACACCGGCAACACGAATCTCGGCACGACAGGGACGGTGGGCTAATGTCTGTCTTCTATCGCACGCAGGGATCGATCAACTCGGCGCAAGGACCGGCGCTCGACGGCGTGTACATCTACATCTGCTC
>Ga0326728_10006443_pt1 | contig 31597 bp, 24 predicted proteins | sample MB3enrmetagenome_FD_207602 | JGI IMG/M metagenome (GOLD analysis project Ga0326728, IMG submission 207602) | Lab enriched peat soil microbial communities from McLean, Ithaca, NY, United States - MB31MN | ecosystem: Environmental > Terrestrial > Soil > Wetlands > Peat | place: USA: New York...
CCGGTAATGTGCGCCATGGCCGCCAGAGCTTCGGCATCCAGCAGTTTCTTGATCAGCGGCCAATAGCTCTTGTGTGTCCGCATCAGCTCATTGCCGACCTTATTTTTCAGATCGTTGACGTAGGTCTCGGGTGAGTAGCGGGCCACTGAGAACAGAAGCTTGCGGGCCAGGGAATAGCCGTTGGTGTGCAGGCCGTTGGAAGGCAGTCCCACCAGGACATCTCCCACCTGCACATTTTTTCCGGTGATAATCTTCAAGCGCTCGACCACGCCCACAATGAAGCCGGCCAGGTCATACTCCCCGGCGGGATAGAAATCGGGCATCTCGGCGGTTTCGCCGCCGATCAGGGCGCAGCCATTGTGCTTGCAGGCTTCGGCCAGGCCGCTGACGACCTTTTCCGTGACTTCCGGTTCCAGTTTGCCGGTGGCGAAATAATCCATGAAAATCAGCGGCGCGGCGCCTTGCACGGCAATGTCGTTGACGCAATGATTCACCAGATCGGAGCCGACCGTGTGATGCACGCCCATTTCAAAGGCGACCTTCAGTTTGGTGCCCACGCCATCGACGCTGGAAACCAGGACCGGATCTACGTATTTCTTCTTGTCCAGCGAGAACATGGCCCCAAATCCGCCGATTTCGCTCAATACGCTCTTGGTGAACGTCCGGTGGGCCAAGTACTTAATGCGCTGCTTGGTGCGGTTCGCCTGGTCGATATCTACTCCAGCATCGGCATAAGTGATCACGGGACGATCAGCAGGCGTTTCTGACACGGCGAATTCCTCAACTTTGAGTTTGTGGTCTTGACTGTACGCAAGTACCGGGGAAGCAGTAATTCTATCATTTTGGCGGGGGCAATGGGTCGGCACCTATGGGGTTTCCCTTATTCACCACAGAGGACACAGAGGACACGGAGAAAAAACCATATCAAAAACCAACCGTTTGTTCACCGCAGCGTCAATAGGTCTTGCTCTTCACTTTACGGCGTCCCCTTAGGTTTTCCGCTGTGCCCTCGGTGTCCTCTGTGGTGAAATGCTTGATCAATTTCCTCGAAGCGCCAAAACCAGTTAGACTATGCGGTTTGAGCTTCTTTACGAGGCGCTTCCATGAGCCCGACCAGCAAACCGAGTGGCAAACTCAGTGATGTCCTGCGGTCGGAACGCCATCCGCTGGGGGCGTTCTTTAAGCCGCAAAGCGTGGCCGTGGTGGGCGCCAGTGAACGGTCCAGCAGTATAGGCCGCAACGTTCTCTGGAATCTGCTGAGCAATCCTTTTGGCGGCACGGTCTTTCCGGTCAATCCGAAGCGGCAGAACGTTCTGGGAATCAAGTGCTACCCCGCCATCCGCGACGTTCCCGAACCGGTGGAGCTGGCGATTGTCACCACCCCGGCCGCGCAGGTGCCCGACGTAGTTTCCGAATGCACGGCGGCGGGAGTGGAGGCGGCCATTATCATTTCCGCCGGCTTCCGCGAGACCGGACCGGAAGGCCTGGAGCGCGAGCTGGAAATCAAACGCCGGATACAGGGCAGCCGGCTGCGAATCATAGGCCCGAATTGTCTGGGGGTAATGAGCCCGCTGACCGGCCTGAATGCCACCTGGGCACAGACCAGCGCGCGGCCAGGCAACGTGGCCTTTATCAGCCAGAGCGGAGCCCTTTGCACCGCCATTCTGGACTGGAGCGTGCGCGAAATGGTGGGCTTCAGCGCCTTCGTGTCGGTGGGCTCCATGCTGGATGTCGGGTGGGGCGACCTGATCGACTACTTTGGCGACGATGCGCGGACCCAGTCGATTGTCTGCTACATGGAATCCATCGGCGATGCGCGCAAGTTCCTTTCCGCGGCGCGCGAGGTCTCCCTTACCAAGCCCATCATTGTGATCAAATCGGGACGTACCGAAGGCGCGGCGCGGGCGGCCGCTTCGCATACCGGAGCCCTGGCCGGCAGCGATGAAGTGCTGGAAGCCGCGTTCCGCCGGTGCGGAGTTCTGCGCGTAAACTCCATTGGCGATCTCTTCTATATGTCGGAGGTGCTGGCCAAGCAGCCCCGCCCGCGCGGCAACCGCCTGATGATCCTCACCAATTCCGGCGGGCCGGCCGTACTGGCCGCCGATGCCTTGATCACCACGGGCGGGGCGCTGCCCGATCTGGCGCCGGAAACCATGGAGGCGCTCAATGCTTTCCTCCCGCCGCACTGGAGCCATGGCAACCCTGTGGATGTCATTGGCGATGCCGATCGCGAGCGGATGGCCAAAGCGCTGGAACTGGTCATCAAAGACCCGGGTTGCGATGGCCTGCTGATGGTGACCGCGCCCCAGGGCCTTTTTGGGGTCACGCCGATGGCCGAACTGTTGGCGACCTACGCCAAAGGTACCGGCAAACCGATACTGGCCAGCTTTATGGGCGGCGCCGAAACTGCGGCGGCGAACGAAATTCTAAACCGCGCCGGTATTCCCACCTTTCCTTTTTCCGACATGGCGGCTATCGCCTTCAACTACATGTGGCGGTACAGTTATAATCTGCGCGGCATATACGAGACCCCGCAACTGCGCGAAGCCGCCGATCCGGACCGCACCGCCGCCGGACAAATTGTGCGCGCCGTACACGAGGCCGGGCGCGCCATTCTTACCGAGTACGAGTCCAAACAGTTGCTGGCCACCTACCGGATTCCCATTGTCGATACCAAGGTGGCCCATACCCAGGAAGAGGCCTTGGCCGCCGCCAAGGCCATTGGTTTCCCGGTGGTACTGAAACTGTTCTCGGAAACCATCACCCACAAGACGGAGGTTGGCGGAGTCCAGCTTTCCATCCGCACGCCCGAAGGGGTACGGCACGCCTACCAGACCATTCACGACAATGTGGCCCAGAAGTTCGGCGAAGAAGATTTTCTCGGCGTCACCGTGCAGCCGATGGTCAGCAACGTCAACGGCTATGAGGTAATTGTCGGCAGCAGCATCGATCCGCAGTTCGGGCCGGTGTTGTTGTTCGGCTCGGGCGGACAATTGGTGGAGATCTATCGCGACCGTGCCCTGGCCCTGCCGCCGCTGAACACCACGTTGGCGCGCCGCCTGATGGAGCAAACCAGGATTTATGCGGCGCTGAAAGGTACGCGCGGCCGTCCGCCGGTCGATCTGGATGGCCTGGAGCAGTTGCTGGTGCGCTTCAGCCAGTTGGTGGTCGAGCAGCCGTGGATCAAGGAAATTGACATCAATCCCCTGCTGGCCTCCCCCGACAAACTCATGGCGCTGGATGCGCGCGTGATTCTGCATTCCGCGGAAATGAAAGAAGCGGAGCTGCCGCGATCCGCCATCCGGCCGTATCCCACGCAATACGTCTGGGACTGGAAGCTTAAGAACGGCACGCCGGTTACGATCCGTCCCATTCGTCCGGAAGATGAGCCGCTGATGATCCATTTCCACGGACGGCTGAGCGACCGCAGCGTCTATCTGCGCTACTTCCAGCCGCTGAAGCTCAGCCAGCGCGTTGCCCACGAGCGGCTGACGCGCATCTGCTTTATCGATTACGACCGCGAAATGGCGCTGGTGGTGGTGCGCAAGAATCCGGAAGACGGCCGCGAGGAAGAGATTCTGGCCGTGGGCCGCCTCAGCAAGCAGCATGGCATCAACGAAGCCGAATGCGCCGTCCTGATCAGCGACGATTACCAGCACCAGGGCTTGGGCAGCGAACTCTTCCGCCGCCTGCTGGCCATCGCCCGCGCCGAAGGCGTCGATCGCGTGGTCTCCACCATGCTGGCGGAAAACCGGGAGATGCGCGCCATCTGCAAGCGGCTCGGCTTCCACGTCGAGATCGACATGGAAGAACAGTTGGCGCGTGCGGAAATGGACCTCCGCAGTCAACCGGTGGTGACGAAGTAGCGTCCCGTTCACCACAGAGGACACAGAGGAAAACCAGTTATTCATTTTTCATGGTTCCCCGCCAGTTATCCAAATTACCCTGGTGTCTATGCGGTATCGGATTGCTCCAGGGTCCTCACAGTCAATACAATTGCTGCGTGATGACTGATCCCATGCAAGTGCAGTCGATGATTGCAGATCGAATTCGTAATCACCTGACGACCGTCGAAAGCCTGTTAAACGATGCCGCTTACCGGGAGACGGTGCAGCGGGTGGCTGCGGCCATGACCGGGTCCCTTCGTGCCGGAGGCAGGATCTTCTTCTATGGCAATGGCGGCAGCGCCGCCGATGCCCAGCACCTGGCCGCGGAACTGGCCGGGCGCTATCTCCTGAACCGGAAGAGCCTGGCGGCCTGGACTCTGACGAATAATATGTCGGCGCTCACCGCCATCAGCAACGACTATTCCTTTGACGAGGTGTATTCGCGCCAGCTTCAGGGACTGGGGGTCGCCGGTGATGTGGCTTTCGGCATCAGCACCAGCGGGAACTCCCCGAATATGCTGCGCGCCGCGGAATCCGCGCGTGCGAAAGGAATGATCCCCATCGGACTGACCGGCGCCACCGGTGGAAAGCTGCGCAGCCTTGTCGATCACTGCATTTGCATCCCCTCCGGAGACACTCCCCGCATTCAGGAAGCCCACATTCTTACCGGACACATCCTGTGTGAGCTGATTGAGACGGAACTGTGCGGAGAGAAATAAGGGCTTAATGCCCCACTCCCTGATTTCGTTCGCTGTCGCGCACTGCGGCCGCAACATCGCCGCCTTGGAGATAGGTAACGGCGAGCCGCGCCAGCGCCAGCTTGTGGGCGTCCGTGTCGTGCGTCAGCCATGGCAGATCGAAGGCCTGCGCCAGCGTTGGCCAGTCGGAGGTCCTGCCTGCGATCACCTCGTCCCTGGAAGAATAGAAGGCCAAACGATTCGGCATTTTTTTCTCCAGTCGAACACCATCCGCCCAGGTGGGAGAGTTGATGCAGATGACGTGTAGGTTCTCCCGGCTTTCCTCCTGCAACTTGGCGGCGACAAGCCCACCAAGGCTGATGCCGATTAACACCGAATTGACCGGCACGTCTTTCGCCTGAAAATCAGCCAGCGAGGCCTCCGTTGTTATGTCCGGGTTCGAGTGCAACAGCCGGGGACGGTGGAACAAGGTTGAGGAGACGCCGACGCCAATCTCCCGTCGCAATACCTCCTCAAGTTGCTTGGCGCTGCCCTCAGGGCTCCCACCTTTGCCGTGCAGCAGATAGATGTTGTCGAAGGTCATGGTTTTCCCTTTTGAGGAGTTAACAAGGCCGGCATAATCGTACATCGAACGGTAGTGGAAGAGTGTGTCAGTCGCGGCGATCGGACCGCCGGCAGGGGGATCGCTTGCCATTACGGACGAAGGCGACGAACCCTATGACCTCAGGTTTCCAATGCGCCGGGTGCGGAGAGTGGAACGAGATTATCGTGGATGCCTTCGCCGGACCGCGACAAAGCTATGTCGAGGACTGTCAGGTCTGCTGCAAGGCCAATGTGCTGAGGATTTCGTGGGATGCCTCGGATGGAGCCTACACGGTTTCAGCCGAGTTGGAGTAACGCCGGCTCCAGTAGGCGGCCGGTTCTTGAGAGTGGGGGTCGACAAAATCCAATCACTTTATTGAAAAGTTGCGGAACGATAATGTTCCTACCCCAATACAAATCCCAGTTTCACCCGGCTTTCTGGCCCGCTTACGCGCGCCGCAGATAGGCCTCCTTGGCCGCATCGAGTTTGTTTTGCGCGCGGAGGATGTACTCGATGGCATCGCGGGCGGCGCCCTGTCCGCCTGGCCGCTGAGTCACCATGTGGGCTTCGCTCTTCACGTCATCGCGCCCATCAGGCACGGCGATTGCCAGCCCACACAGGCGCATGACCGGCAGATCGACCAGATCGTCGCCGGCAAAGGCAACTTCATCGGCGGCGAGGCCGGTGGTCCGCAGGAGCTCTTCGAAGGCGGTGCGCTTGTCGGAAATGCCCTGAAGAACATGGTCGATCCGCAGGTCCCGGGCCCGCAATCGTACCGTCTCGGAGCTGCGCGAGGTGACCAGTCCGGTCTGCAGACCGGCGAGGCGGGCCAGCCAGAAGCCGGTGCCGTCATGAGTATGGAATCCCTTCACCTCGACCATGTTCTGACGAACCGTCGTTTCTTCGGGAACGGACGTCCCGGAAGAGGGCGGGAATAGCCAGATGGAACCGTCGGTTAAAACACCGTCCACATCGAACAATATCAGCTTGATTTTTTGGGCTCGCAGTTCAGGCATTGCGGAATCGTTCTCCTATGGAAAGAATTGGCGCAGGGCGCGACAAAAAACGGGGAAGCGTTCCCGTTAGGTTTCCCCCCGCGTCCTCTGTGGTGAAGAAGGGCCGGATTTTGGGGCGTTCATCCGGTATCGCCATACTCCCAGAAGCCCCAGCGAAGTTATTACCACATAGCTGACGGCTTGGGCGGTCAAAATGAACGCGATGGCATCGGTGTGCGTGAAATGAAACGGGACCAGGACCGTGACGGCCACAAATTGAACGATGCCGACCGCTCCCGGCGTGGCCGGCAACGCGTTTCCCACGCCCAAGGCGGTCAACAAGAGAAGCGCCACCGGCAGCGACAGGTGCAGGCTCAGGGCCCGCGCCGCCGCCATAGCCGCCGATGCCTCGATCAGCCAGATCAGAATGGTGAGCGCCAGGAATCGCAGAAAACGAGATGGGTTCCGGAACCCGCGCATCGCCGCGAGCATGTTCTCCGTGATCCGATGCAGGCGCGCCTTCAGCCGGTCGGCCACGGGCAGCCGCGCCACGATTGCGTCCGCCCAACCATGTACGATGGGCAAGGCCACCAGGAAGACAGTTCCCAAAACCGCGGCGGCGGCGGCTACGGCTGAAATGCGGGCCAGCCACAGCGGTTTCTGTTCCAAACCCAGACCTACGAAGCTGCCGATCAATACCAGGACCAGGATGTCGGTTACGCGCTCGGCGAGGGCGGTGGTGAGAACGTAGGTCCGGGACAGCTTTGACCGGGCGCTGATCATGGCGGTACGAACCAGTTCGCCGGCGCGGGCGGGAAGCCAGTTATTTCCCAGATAACCTGCCGAACTGGCCCACAGGACCTGGGAGAAGGGCAACTTTTCGCTGGCATTCAGGAGGATTTGCCAGCGGGATGCCCGCACCAAATACCCTAGAACGCCAACGGCCAAAGAAAGAAAGAGAAAATTGAAGCGGCATCCGGAGACGAGATGTCCCACCCGCCGCCATTCCACTCCGCGCAGCGAAAAATAAAGCAACACCGCGGCCAGCGGAATGGCGATCATCCAGGTAATCAACGATCGCCAGGATCTTCCTTCTTGCATTTCCGCCGGCAGCAGGGCGGATTCGGAGACTGATGAAGGCGCCACGGAGACTAGTCCCGTCCTCTTGCGTTTGCGGGGGAAAGGTCATCGTCTGGCGGCGCTCCCGGCGCAAGTCCAAAACTACCCCATTTGCGGGCGACGATCGCCGTCATGCCTCGCTCCCCATCGCAGGTTGGCTGAATTTAATCCTGGACCCCAGTCTAAATCATTCCCGCGAGTTACGGCTCAGGCTGGGTATAACCCCTGCCAGAGCGGGGCGGGGGTGCTTGTGTATACTGGTTGGGCTTATGAAGACGGTTTCTCATTGTTTGGTTTGCGGAGAGCAAATCCAAGGCAGACGAAAAGCGGCCGCCGCCCCCTTTTTGGCGCGGCGAATTTGGGATCGGGAGCCGTTTGCGGTCGAGTTACTGGAGTGCCCGGCGTGCCACTTCATGTTTTTCAACCCGCGTCTCGACGATGAGGAGCAGGGGAAGTTGTATGCCGCGTACCGCGATCCGCAATATCAGCAAATGCGGCAGGCATGTGAGCCGTGGTACACGGAGCGTCTCAATGCGGGACTTTCCGCACCTGCGACGTGGAAACTTAGAAAAGCGCGGTTAGAGAAGATCTTCTCCCAGCACATCCGCCAATTCGGCATCCGGAGCGTGCTCGATTTCGGAGGCGCCCGGGGAGAACTGATTCAGGATCTGGCGCCGGCCGGAGGGGCCTATGTATATGACATTTCTTCCGTGGACCCCATTCCCGGCGTCGAAAAGCTGCGCTCGATCGACGAATGTAAGTCCCGGTCTTTCGATTTGATCGTCTGCAGTAATGTTCTGGAACACGTTGCCGCGCCGCGGGAATTTCTGGCTCAAATTGCGGGAATTACCTCGGAAAGGACGCTGGTGTATATGGAAGTTCCGTGGGAGGCGCCGCGGAGCTGTCCGGTTTTGGCCAAGCGCCTGCTTCAGCAGGCGCTGCTGGCCGTTACCCGGCCGGCATTGGCATTTTCGCTGATGAGGCTGGGCACGCTCAATCTCATGCACGAACACGTGAATTATTTCTCTCCGGCCACGCTGGACCGCCTGATGGCATCCATGCGTTGGAACGTGCTCGCGAGTGGGGCATACCGGATCAGCGAATCGCTGTTGGCGGAGCGGATGACGTGGAGTCTGGCGCGCGTTCGGCCAGAATAATGGCGCCTGGGTCACGGCTGGCGCCAGATCACGCCGGGCTCCGGACTGATCTGGCGTGAGCGGCCGCGATGTGTTTTGTGTGTGTACACTAAGGGCACGCTTTGGCGCCGGGCGGCCGGGGCTTGGAATTTCCGCCGCGGCATACCAGCGTGACGGCGAGGGTGGCCACAGTCATACATAGGACTGCCGGCGACGGGGTGAAGCCGCAGCCCGGATGCCAGAGGTTTTGTTCCAGTCCCCCTTTGAATTTTTCCGGGTATGGGAGATTTCGGTACGAATAACACAAACAGAATGAGTCATGAATCCGTTGACTCTCGAACCGATTCCATGGCGGCGAGTTCCTCCGCGGCGGGTGTGGTGACGTTGACTCCGTCGGCCGGGCCTTTATCCCGGCCACCGGCAGCTGCAGACGCGTCCCGGCCGCAGCTACCGTCCGTAAGACGCCGCTGGCTGGAGCGGCTGATTCCCGCGCTGTTGTGTGTCCTCATACTGGGGCAGCTGCTTCTTAAGAACCAGCGGCTATCGCAGACCGCGGACGAATCTACTCATCTGTATGCCGGATACAGGGCATTGAAGTGCAATGATTTCGGTTTTAGCTACGAACATCCGCCGCTGGCCAAGGTGGTGGCCGCCCTGCCGCTTCTTGCGCAGCATTTGCCGGTAAACTGCGACCTCACTTACCGGGATCGCGGGGACGAAGCTCCGGTGGCGGTGCATTGGCTGTATAGCCAGGATTGGCGGAACGCGTTGTTCGCGGCTCGCACCGCCATCTCCATCATCGCCTTGGGAACTTGTATTCTTGTCTGGACGGTTGCGCGGCGAATGTTCGGCTTTGCCACCGCCATTGTGGCCGCCGTCTTCTTCGCATTCGATCCCAATATGATTGCGCACGGCGGCCTCGTGACCACCGACATGGCGATCGCTTTGACGATGCCACTTGCCGTGTATGCGTTCTATCGATGGGTGCAGAAACCCACCGCTCTACGCCTGCTGCTCGCTGGCGTGGCCACCGGGTTGGTGCTGATAGCGAAGCACTCCGGCATTCTGATTTTACCCATGCTGTTCCTGCTCGCCATTGCGGACGCGAGCCTTATGTGGCACGGCTGGCGGTCGTGGTGGCGCGTAGTGGCCCGCAACTTGTTGGCCCTGGGCTTGATCGTAGTACTGGCTGCGGGGGTAGTCTGGTGCGCCTATGGCCTTCATTTTGCCGCTCACCGGGACGGAAGTCCGTTGTGGCCGCAGATGCAGCATTACGAGTGGAATTCGCAGAGCGGCATCCTCCTGGCGATGATGAAAGGCCACGTGCTTCCGGAAGCCTATCTTGCGGGGGTGGGGGTAGCTATGGGCATGGCACAGCTCAGTTGTTCGTGGGGCACTTTCATTCTCGGGAAAATGTGGCCCGGCGGGCAGTGGTTCTTCTTTCCCGTGGTCATGGCCATTAAGTACACGGTACCGTTCCTGTTTCTGATGATGGTCGCCATATTTGCAGTCCCTGCCGTTTTCCGGCAGCATCGGCGGGAAGTGGTGTTTCTCTCCTTGCCGGCGGTTCTTTTTCTGTTGGCGTGCATGTACGCCAATATGAGTAGCGGGGTCCGCCACATTCTCCCCCTGCAGGTTTTTCTGTTGATCCTGGCTGCCGCTGGGTGTGTGGAATTGGGCCGGCGGGTGCGGTGGGTGCGCTATGCCGTGCCTGGCTTGATTCTGCTGCATGCGGCCTCGTCGCTGCACGCCTTTCCCAATTACCTTTCTTACGCAAACGAGTTGTGGGGCGGCCCGTCGAAACTGTACCGATACTTGCCCAATTCCGATTGGGGTGAGGCGTACCTGGAAGCCAGGAAGTACATGCAAGTGCACCCCGGCCCCTGCTGGCTGGTGACTGAAATCCAGAACGATCCCAGGGAATATGGCGTGCCCTGTACGCCGCTTGGTGTGTGGTTCCACGATCCGGTCCCCAGCCGCATGCAGGGCACGGTGATCGTCAGCACTTTTGCGCTACGGATGAACTTTTCACTTCCCGGCGGCAGGTACTTCCCGTTCACGAAGGTTGCGCCGGTGGCCCGCCTGGGCGGTAGTGCCCTGCTGGTTTTTCACGGTGACTTCGATACTCACGCGGCCGCGGCATTCACCGATGCGGCGGCCGCCAAATACCTTCTGAGCCAGGGTCGCTTCGAGGCTGCTCTCGCGCAAGCCAGGACGGCTACCGAATTATGGCCGGATTTTGCGGGACACTTCCAATATTGCCGGGCCCTGGTCGCCAACGGTGAAGTCGCTCTGGCTAGAGTCGAATGCGAACATGCCCGAAACCTCCTGTTTGAGCAGGTCGATCCGTCCATGCTTGTCTACCAGCCCGCCCAAGCTAGAAACATCGATGCGGGCATAAATGAGGCGATTGCGGCGCGGGTTGCGATGGAGGATGGTCAATGGGCGGCCGCCCTGCGCCACGCTAGAGCCGGCGTCACCCTGGCGCCGTGGAGTCCCACTGTCCGCCTGGAGTACTGCCGGGCTCTATCGGTAAGCCACGATTTTCGTCGAGCGGCCGGCGCATGCGATCCCGAGCGCCTGTACGCGCTCGAACTCCCGGCGTTTCCCAGGTCGGCCATGTTGAGCTGGGATCCTACGGTGAACGAACTGGACGAGCTAAACTTGCTCCTGCACGCGCTTGGCGAACGGCGCTAGGGCTGTGCCCGGTTCTCGCGGGTGGGTATGCCGGATGAGCGATTCGCTGTTGGCGGAGCGGATTACGTGGAGTCTTGCGCGCGCCAGGCAAGAGTAACTTTGTGCGGATCTGAGGCGAGTGTAAATGTTTATGGCGAGGAGTTATGGTTCTTTCCTTCAGCGGAACTGGCACGCGTTCGTTCTCGTAGTTGTAGGTGTGGCATCTCGAATGCTGTACCACATAGCCTATACTCCCTGGTGGTGTGGCGATTCGGCGGGCTATTCCGATTCTTATTATCTCTGGGTCCATCGCTACTTCACGGTTGCGGCTCGTACGCCAGTTTACCCCCTGTTTCTCGGGTTGGTGCAGCTGCTTTCAGGGGTGCCGCCCGCGGTAAGGCTCGCAACTTCCGCAGCCAACATGGCAACCCTGCTGCAGTCTCTTTGCGGGATCATAGCCGTTTGCTTGCTCTACTACACGCTGCGCATTCTTCTGCAGTCACCCTGGATCGCGTTTCTTGCGGCCCTGTTTTTCTCCGTGCTGGTCGGCGCATGCGAATTTGAGATGTTGATCCTGGCGGAATCTCTTTCGCTATTCGCGCTGGTTCTGGGGGCATGGCTTTATACCAGGACCATGGCGGCGGTAGCCGATGCGAGAAACCCTGTGCGATTATCGGTGGTGACGGGCGCAGCCTTCGGTTGTGCTGCTCTCCTGCGCCCCGAAAACCTAGTATTCTTTTTCATCCTGGTGCTGGTCACAGCGGCACAATACCTTCGTTCCCGGTCAATTCCATCGAGGAGGGGCCAAGTCCGCGGTTTGGCGGTGGTCGTGCTGCTGTTGCCTCTCTCGGCGGCGCCCCTTGTGCTTGCCTGGACGACCTGGAACTTCTTCGGTATTGGGCAGTTCAGAATCACTACGCTTACGGGGTGGAACCTGAGTGCTACCACCTATAACATGTTCGATCGGGTAGAACCCAAAGACAGAGTGCTTGGAGAAATTGCGTCCAGGAACTTTGCCAAGCGGAATCAGGGGAGCATTGTTCGCGGCCATATCTGGTCGGCCTATGATGAACTGGTTGCGCGACATGACGAAATGCCGATAAAACGAAGTCGGCCCATCAGCAGAACGTCGCCCGACGCGATGCGTCGGCTGATAGGCAGAATTGATCACGCGTTCGGCATGCGGCCTGCTGACCTTCTCTACTCCGATCTGGGCGATTACATAGGAAGCGTTTCTGCCCAATTAATACGTCGCTATCCCCGCGACTGGCTCTCCAATATCGCCGATAACTTTGTGCGCGATACTTTCCAGTTTAATTACGAGGCGCCAGACTCGCTTGAGTCCTCGGATGCACAATCTCCGACCGGTGGCATTGTGGTCCGGTATGGGCGCTTGCGGAACCTGTTGTCACAGTGGAATGGGGTACAAAGGCCGATTCTCAAGCTTTGCTACATCGTGTTGCTGTCGTATGTCATCCTTGGTCCATGGATAGCGGCCAAGCGGCTTAACCCGAATTTTCTGAGGGACACGACGGTCATCGCGTTGGCCATGGGCACCCTCGGTACCTTCATCGCCTGTTGCATAGTAGTCGCTTACAATGTTCAATACGGAGTGCCCCACCTCGGGGTGCTCGTGGTCTGCGTCGCTTACGCCGCGGATCACGGGTTGAGGATCTTTGAAAAGCTTTGTTCGCGGCGGTCGCATGAAGCGGATCCGGTTGCGGTGTTGCATCCGGCGCCGCGCGCTTGAACCCGGCATTTCGGTGTTGAGCGATGCGGCCGGCGGCAACGGTCCCATGGCTGCCTCCCCCTACACCGATTTCGGCGGCTTCCGCGTTTACTACATTTTTGCGTTCCTTCGGGGGACATCGACAATGGTGACTGTCTGGCAGGGCAGCGCAGAGGCGGTTGATCATGACCCGGCCACTCGCATGTTCACCCTTGACGTACTCCCGAACTCAGGCGGTTCGGCCACCATCTCCCTGGTAACCCGGTAAGCGAGTGGGCCATGTTCCGGCGCTTGCAGAGTTGATTCCGGGGCGGTTCGCCGTTGCTGGGGACGGCGCCAGATCAAACCGAATCTGGATTGCTCTTGCGTGATTGGAGGGTGCATTACCGTGTACACTGAAGGGTATGCACTGGCTTAGGGCGGCTTGCCTTTGCTGGTGGGCTGGTGTCCCGTCGCGGTCCCCCGCTGCATGATCGGTGCGTGCTTGCACGGGTTACCGGCGTCGACGCCGGGAAGTGGCTTCGCGTACCCAAGACGTTCCCGTTCCGATCACCGGTACGATTTTGCCGGGTGCAGGAGATTTCGGTGCGAATAAGCGTGAGCCATAGAAGTGTTGATTCTCAATCCAAGCCCACGGCCGGCAGTCCTGCCGTGCCGACCATGACTTTGGACACGCTGGCGGCAGCCGAGACCGCAACCCGGCCCGAGATGTCCATTGGCAAGTCGCGGCTGCTACAGTCGCCAACGCACCGTTGGCTGGAACGGCTCATTCCGGCGTTGTTGTGTGTCCTCATGTTGGGGCAGGTTCTTCTCAAGAACCAGCGGATATCGCAGACCGTGGACGAAGCCACGCACCTGTACGCCAGTTACAGAGTGCTGAAGTGTGGTGATTTCGGCTTCGGCTACGAACATCCGCCGCTGGCCAGGTTCGTGGCTGCTGCGCCGCTTATGGCGCGCCACCTGCCGGTAAACTGCGACCTGACTTATCGTGATCGCGACGACGAAGCTCCCGCGGCTGTGCATTGGCTCTATCGCCAGGATTGGCAGACTACGTTGTTCCTGGCGCGCACCTTCATCTCGATCTTTGCGTTGGGAGCCTGCCTTCTCGTCTGGACGGTGGCGCGGCGGATGTTCGGCTTCACCGCGGCCGTAGTGGCCACTGTTCTCTTCGTGTTTGAACCCACGGTCATTGCGCACAGCGGACTCGTAACCACCGACATGGCAATCACGATGATGATGCTGCTTGCCGTGTACGTGTTTTATGGCTGGGCACAGAAACCCACGGCGCTACGCCTGCTGTGGGCCGGCATAGCGACTGGTTTGGCGCTGGTGGCCAAACACTCCGGCATTCTGGTCGTCCCGATGCTGGGCACGCTGGCCGTTGCGGATGCCTATTTGCAGCGGCGTCCCCGGCAGCCGTGGCGGCGGATGGCAGCACGCAATCTTCTGGCTTTGGGATTGGTTGTCGTAGTGGCCGCGGGCGTAATCTGGGGCGCTTATGGCTGCCATTTCGCCGCTCGCCGGGACGGAAGCGTGTTGCTGCAGGAATCGCCCACTGACCGGTGGAATTCGCGTAAGAGTATTTTTCTGATGCTGACGAAAACGCACGTCCTTCCGGAGGCCTATCTGGCCGGGCTGGGTGAAGCTGTGGGCATGGCCCAGCAGAACAGCCCCTGGGGGACTTTTTTGCTGGGCAGAATGCGAATGCACGGGGTTTGGTATTTCTTCCTGGTCGCCATGGCCATCAAGTACACGGCACCTTTTTTGGCGCTCCTGGTGATGGCCGCGTTCGCGGCGGCGGCGGTTTTCCGGCAGCACCGGAGAGAAGCGCTGTTTCTGGGGTTGCCGGCGGCTATTTACTTGTTGATCTGCTTGCTGAGCCGCATGGATAACGGCATCCGCCACACGCTGCCCATGATGGCGCTCTTGATGATTTTGGTGGCGGCGGGATGCCTGGAATTGGGCCGGCGGGTGCGCTGGGTGCGCTATGCGGTGCCCTGCCTGCTGGTGTTGCACGTGGCTTCGTCGCTGCATGCCTATCCCAATTACCTTTCCTATGCCAACGAGCTGTGGGGCGGCCCGGCAAACTTGTACAAGTTGTTGCCGAACTCCGACTGGGGCGAGGCCTATAAAGAGGCCAGCAAGTATATGGCCCTGCATCCTGGCCCGTGCTGGGTGGCAACTGAATTCCAGAACGATCCCCGGGACTATGGTGTTCCCTGTACGCCGTTTGGCTACTGGTTTTGGAATCCGGTCCCCGCCCGGATGCACGGCACGGTCATTGTGAGTAGTTTTGCGCTGCGCTCGTTCTATGCGCTTCCGGGCGGACGGTATGCTCCGTTCGTGGACGTTGCACCCGTCGCGCGCCTGGCGGGCAGCGCCATGGTGGTCATGAAAGGGGACTTTGATACCCACGTGGCCGCGGCCTTTACCGAAGCGATAGCCTCGCGAAAACTCATGAGCCAAGGTCATTTCGCGGCCGCACTGCCGCCCGCGAAACTGGCCACGGAGCTATTGCCCGACTTCGAGGGACATTTTCAGTATTGCCGGGCCTTGGTGGCCAATGATGAGACAGAGTTGGCCGGCATCGAATGCAGTCACGCCCGGAACTATCTCTCCGAAGGGATCGATGAACATCTGCTTGCTTCCCGGCTCAAACTGGCCAAGGATATAGATGCGGGGGTCACCGAGGCGATAAAGGCCAGGATTGCCACGAATGCCGGCCAGTGGGAAACCGCCTTGCAACATGCCCAGCAAGCGATTGAGCTGGCGCCGTGGAGTCCAACGGCCCGGTTCGAGTATTGCCGGGCGCTGACGGCCAGCCGCCAATTCGATTTAGCCGCCCGGGAATGCAGTCCCTCGCGCGTATTTGCAGTCGGAGCCGCGCCATCTTCCCGGTCGGCCACAATGAAATGGAATCAGATTGCAGACCCGCAGGCCGAGATCGATTTGCTTCTTTACGCACTTGGCCAGCCGGGTAATTGAGCAGCCCTTTCGCGAAGGCGAAGAAGAAACGGCGATCAGCACTCTCGTGAACTGCCAGCGATTCTCCACTGGAGCAAGTACTGTGGGGCGAAGGGCCGGGGCGAACGAAATCCCGCCCACGGGGAATCCGGAGGATTCGCTGCCCGCCTCCGCTACTGCTGTCGCGTCACGCCCTCGGCGGGAACGGTTTCGCGCAGTGGCTCTCCCGGTTCATGTTCGAAATTGATCCGTTCGCGTTCGAACACCAGGGGCCGGCCTTGGACATACCCCTGGATGTTGCCGATGTATTCGCCGAGGATTCCCATGAACAGCAACTGGATGGATCCAAAGAAGAAGAAGCCAATGACCAGCGGAGCGATCCCCACCGAGAACTGCTTCCAGAACAACAATTTGTACAGCAAATACCCGATGCCGGCCAGCAGGGAGAATAGCGATCCGGCAAAACCGCTGAAGGTGACCGCGCGCAGTGGAATCTTCGACAAGGTCGTGATGCCCAGCATCGCCAGGTCGTACAGCGTGTAATAGTTGTTCTTGGTTTTTCCGTGCTTCCGGCGCTGTTGCTCGTATTGAATCTCGACGTGGGGCAGGCCGATTTCGGCGATCATGCCGCGAAAATAAGGATAAGGATCGCCGAACCGCTTGATCATATCCATGACGCTGCGGTCATAGAGCCCGAAGCCGGTGAAGTGCTCGTAGGTTTCAATGTCGGAAAGGCGGTTCACGATCCGGTAGTACCAGGTACGCAGCCGGTACATCAATCCGCTTTCCTGGCTGCTGGTCTTGACCGCGATCACGATGGGGGTGCCCTTTTCCCACTCGGCGATCAAGTCCGTCAGCAGCTCCGGCGGGTCCTGCAAATCGGACATCAGGACAATGACGGCGTCGCCCCGCGCCTGCAGAAGGGCGTGAAAAGGCGATCGCAGGTGCCCGAAGTTCCGCGTATTGCGGATTACTTTGACGTTCGGATCGGCCGCGGCGACTCGCCGCAGAATGGCGAAGGTATCGTCCTGCGAGGCATTATCGATGAAGATATGTTCATAGCGGTAGCGGCCAAGCCGCTGCATGACCGCGCGCACCCGCTCATACACCTGCTGAACGTTGCCTTCCTCGTTGTAGCACGGGGTTACGACGCTGATCGTCTTCATATTCAGTTTCTGTCAACTCCCTTCAACCATCGCGCTGGGGGCACTGCATAGCATACGAGATCCAAGCCGTCGGCACAGTGCGGCCGCAGCGTCAGTCTGGAGTCCGGCTCCATTTCCGAGAGCAGCCGCGGAATTTCCCAGAGATCGTCGGGCCGATGATAGGCGCAAATGGCCAGCACGGGATGGTGCTGGCGGATCAGGCGGGATGCGCCGTGCAAGGCGCCCCGTTCCGCGCCTTCGATGTCCATCTTCACAAAGCTGGGCTCTTCGCCAGCCAGCACTTCATCCAGCGGCTTGCATTCGACCACCACTTCTCCGGTTTCGGTGATTGCCGCATTGGCGCCTCCGGTAGCGGCGAACCGCACCACCCCGGACTCCCGGTCCACGGCCAGCGGAAACACCCTGGTGCGGCCGCGCAGTTCGGTGGAATCCTCAACCATCTGCCGCAAACGGACGAAATTTGCGGGATCCGGTTCAAAAGCGGCGATCCGCCCGAACCGCCCGCCCGTACGCCGCAGAAAGTCGCGGACACTATCGCCGTCGTATGCGCCACAATCGATGAAGTACTCATTCTCCAAGGCGGAGAACAGGCCATCGGGGAAATACTGCAGACCGTCGGATGGGGCGGGCAGTCCATCGAAGTCGGCCCGCAGGCGCAACCGCAACTGACTGAGGAAGGTTGCCCGCGAAGTTTCGTCTTCGAACAAGCCGAAGATTGTCCGGATGGCATCCGCTTCGGCTAACAGTTTGCTCGGCAGTTCCCAGAAGAAATAAGGCAGCAACCGCTCCGGATATTTCCAGAACACCAGGGGAAACGGAACCGTTAGCCGGACTCCCAGTCCCCGCAGTTGCGACTGAACCTCCAGGACGGCGGAGCGCGATCGCGGGTGCCAGATGGCCAGGAGGAAGGCGGCTGAATTACCCCAGCGTTGCGCTGCCTCCGAAGGCGATAGCACCGAAATACCGTCCACTTGCCGCCCCCAGAGCTGCGCATTATTGTCGGCAAACGCCAGCGGCGAGCGGCCGTGATCGCCCAGAACCCGGGCGATTTTCCGGCCCAAGCCACCGGCGCCAAACACGACCACGGGCGTACCCGCGCCGATAGTCGCATCCAGGGCATACGCTTCGCGCTCCCGGGCGTGGGCGACGGATTCACTCAGCAACTCTTCGAGTTGCTCCACGCCTGACCTGCTGCTTTGGCCCGAACCGGGCGCCATTATGCTTTTCCCTTATTGATGGCCACCGCTCCGTGTGCCATTTCGGGTTTTTCCCGAGGGTCGAGGCCGCGATTATAGATCAACTTAGTCAGCGACGGAATGCTGGCGTAGGGGCTGTCGATGGCATCGATGAGAATGGGCTGGTCGCGTTTGATCGCCCGCAGCAAAACCTCCCCCCGCATCAGCTCCCGGCAGGAAATCTGTCCCTTTTGCAAAGGGATGGCCAGGTAAACGTCGTTATCCTGCAACACGTGGCCCTCGGGCAGGTCGCGTTTCGCATACACACCCCGAACCAGCGCATCCAGGTACTCAATCTCTTGCTGGGGCGGGATGCGCTTGGAGGATCCCGGAGCTCCGCACATCTCCTTGGCCTTGTAAAAAGTCTTGAACCAGGTGTCAATCTGCTCCGGAAGCGAACAATATGGAGAAACCGTCATCCCCTCCGACTGGATATCGATGTGGCGCTCAAAAGTGCGCGCGCCTTTGGCATAAGCGATCAGCATGGACGAGGACCAGTCGTGACATTCATGGGTCGAAAAACCGATGGTGTGACCGGGGTAGCGGTTGCGCAGAAAATCGATCTGGTTCATCTCCAGGTCCCGGTCTTCCGAGGGATAGAGCGAAACGCAGTGATTGATCGCCAACGGAATGCGGCGGTTATCGAAGAAGGTCACCAGGTCGTCGATATCCTTCAACGTGGAGCCGCCCGTGGACACGATGATCGGTTTCTTGGTCTGGGCGAGCTTCTCGATCAGCATCCAGTCGTTGACGTCGGAACTGGCGATCTTGATGATCTGAACTCCCAGTTCGCAGCACAGATCCACCGACTTCTCGTCGAAGGGGGTCGCCATGGTGATGCAGCCCGCCTTCCGGATGGCGCGAATCATGCCGGCAAAATCGTCGTTGGAGATCCGGGTATCGATCGTCTTCTTGATATAGCGAACATCAGTGCGGTGCCGGAAATCCTTGTGGACGAACGTATCGACGTCCCGGAACTGCAACTTGATAGCCGCACGCACGTTGTTAAAGCGCACGATCTGGCCATAAGTCGTAATGATCTTGTGTCCACGCTGCACGTCGCCGAGATGGTTGTTGGCCATCTCCAGAACAAATAATTCATCGAAGATATCGGAGCCGGTAATCACGTCGTTGTTCCTCAGAAAGAGTTCTCAGTTTTCAGCTTACCGTTTGCCGCCAGAGGCCGATCTTATGACTGTAAGCTGTTAACTATAAACCGGTGCCACGCTAAGAAAGAGCTCCAGCCATTGTATCGCAAGGCAGCCGCTGGCTTGGCGGCCGTAGCCTTACGACTCCGGTTCAAATACATTAGCCGCCAATTCCTCGGGCTCCAGAAACGGATACATGTCTTCCAGCGGTGGCGAAACGATTCGGCCATCCGGCAGTTGCTTGGATCGAACCCGGGGCTCGAATTCCTGGGCCGGATCCAGCATGACCTCCACCAGCGCCGGTCCGGGGCTTTCCAGAGCCTGTCTTACCTGCGGCAGACCCTCGAACCGGTCCACGCGCACGCTGGGGATGCCAAATGCATTCCCCACCCTGGTGAAGTCGGGGAACGATACGCCACTGGCCGGGCTTTCGCCGGTCAGCGTGCCAAAGAAATTCATTTGCGTCTGGCGAATGGAAATGTAGCCGCCATTGTTGAGCACGATGAGCTTCAGCGGAAGCTGATGATGAACAATGGTCTGCAATTCCTGAATGTTCATCTGGCCGCTGCCGTCCCCGGCTAAGCAGAGTACCCGCCTGCCGTCACGGGCGAAGGCCGCCCCGATGGCCGCGGGAATATCCCAGCCCATGGAGGCAGCCCCCGAGTTGGAGAGCAGCCGCTGTCCGGTCTTCAACTGCAGGACCTGAAAGGGAACAATAGTCGCGGTGGCGTTGCCGCAAACCACGACATCGTCGTCGCGCATCATCGCATTCAGCAGCGTGATGAAGTAGTACGGGTTCAGCGGCGGCCCCGGCGTCCGTTGCCGGGACTGAAGCACGGGATAGCGGGCCACGCGTTCGCGGCACCACGCCAGCCACTTCTGGTGGCCGGCGGGGCGCTTGCCGGAATCGAGCTGCCGCAGCAATTCCGCCAGAAAATCCTTGAGGTCGCAGTGGATGGGCAGATCGGGGCGGGCCGTAGGTTTTTCGAGCTCCGCGGCATCCACGTCCACCTGGATCTTAAACGCCTTGGGGGCAAAAGCCTTCCAGTTGTAACTGACCTGCCGGAGATTGAGGCGCGAGCCCAGCACCAGCAGGAGGTCGGCATTCTGTACGGTGAAGTTGCCGGCCCGATCGCCGATGGTGCCGGGCCTCCCGCAGAACAGCTCGTCATCGGAAGCAATCAGGTCATGAGTCCATGCAGTCGTAACCGGGACGCGCAGGCGGTGAATGACCTCCTGGAACTCGGACAGGGCGTTGGCGTGCCGTACTCCGGTTCCGGCGAGGATTACCGGGCTCTTCGCCTGAGCAAGGCGTTTCAGGACGATCGCGCATTGTTCGGCCAAGCGGGGATGGTCCCACGACAAATCGTCTTCTCTGGGGTCGTAGGCGCGCAGGTTGTCTTCGTCCACCTTGGCGGCTTGCACATCGATGGGAATGTCAAGCCAGCACGGCCCCGGACGTCCCGTGCGGCACAGATGGAAGGCGCGCTCCAGGTGATAGCGCACCGAGGCGGGATCGTCGATCAATACGGCATACTTCGTGATTCCTTTGGCCATGCTGATGATGTCCACCTCCTGGTCTCCCAGTTGGCGCAAGCCGCGTACCCCGGCGGTGGCCATGCAGGTTTCGCGCTTGACCTGCCCGGAAATGACCAGCAGGGGAATGGAATCGGTCCACGCGCCGAAAACCCCGTTCAAGGCATTGATGCCGCCGGGGCCGGTGGTGACGTTGATGACACCCGGCTGGCCGCTCACGCGCGCATAGCCTTCGGCCGCGATGGCCGCCGCCTGCTCGTGGTGATGGCAAACGTACTCAATCCGCCGCTGTTTGCCGACGGAATCGTTCAGGTGCATGGCGCCGCCGCCCGTCACCAGGAATACGTGACGGACTCCCCAGTCCGCCAGTCGGGCGAAGATGTAATCCGAAAGTTTCAATGATCCCCCCATGATAGGAGTTAGAAGTCAGGAGTTAGAAATTAGAAGCTGGAGATCGCCTTTCTTCTAACTTCTAACTCCTGACTCCTGTCTACTTGCCCTTCCTCACAAACCACGCCTGGGTCCGCTGGATGGCCTCCCGTAATGGCGTATAGTTGCGCAGTCCCAGTTCTTCCCGCGCGCGTGCCGTCGAGGGAACGTAATAGTTGGCCGCGCCGGCGCGATTGGGACTGCCGGCAATCTGCACCTCCACCCGAGGCGAAAGCGCACCAGCGACCAGGTGCGCCAGTTCGGCGATGCTCACTGCTTCCTCGGAACCGACGTTATAAGCGCGGCCCGGCGTGCCCCGCAACAAAATCGTCCACAACCAGACCATGAGGTCGGCGGCATACATATAAGAACGCACGGGATGACCGTCGCCCTGGACGCGAATCGGGCCGCCCCGCAGCTGGTCCCGGATAAAATTCCCTATGGCAAAATGGGCGTCCAGATTCATGTAGGGACCGACAAAGGCGAAGCAGCGCGCAATCTTCGGCTCCAGCCCATTGCGGGCAAATAATGCGCATTCCAGCTCCGCCGCGCGTTTGCCTTCGGCGTAGGCGGAATGCCGGTCCAGTGGGTCGGGCCCGCCAGCAAACGTCTCCGGCGCCAGCGGCTGATCGCTGGGCTGGCGTCCGTATACCGCGCCCGAGCTGGTCAACAGGAACTTGGTGGCGCCGCAATGGGCGGAAAATTCGAGGCAGCGCCGGGTGCCCTGCACAATGGTGTCAAACATGGCCAGCGGGGCGTCGTCGTTCAACTGCGCGCTGGCCGGGGTGGCTGCGTGAATCACATGCGAAAACCGGCCCGCCGGGAAAGCGAAGTCGCGCACGTCCCCGGCATGAAATTCGAAGGCTGGATTCTCCGCCAGACGCGGCGTCATTTGCCGGAACCGTTCGGCGTTGCGCGTGAGCACGGTGGCCCGCAGGCGCAAGCCCAGACGCGCATTGATGTGGGCCATGCTTTCCAGCAACCAACAACCAAAAAAGCCGGTTCCCCCGGTGAGGAACACCCGTGCGCCCCGCAGCTCTTCCCATATCTCCGGAGCGCGCGCGATCATTCCATCCAGGTCTTCGGCTAAAAGGTTGGGCATCTATGTTGCGTGCTCCCAGCTACTTCGACACTGCGTTTGGGCTCGATACCGATTTCGGCTTCGCCAGGATGCGAGGCATTTTGTGAAAAACTTCAATCACATGTTCCAGCATGGCCGGCGTAAGGCCGGGATACACGCCAATCCAGAAGAGCTGATTCATTGCCAGATCGCTATTTTTCAATTCGCCCGCCACCCGGTAACGGACACCCTGATAGGCCGGTTGACGCACCAGGTTTCCGCCGAACAGACAGCGGGTCGCGATTTGGTTCTCTTCCAGATACCGCACCACTTGTTCGCGGGAGAACGGCGCATCCGCGCGCACCAGGATGGGGAACCCGAACCAACTGGGGTCGGATTTCGGCGTGGCCTGCGGCAGAACCAGAAATTCCTCCAGCTCCTGCAAACCCTTGCGCAGTACGGCGAAGTTTCGCTTGCGGGCGGCGATGAACGACGGCAATTTCCGCAACTGAGCCACGCCCACGGCGGCCTGCATGTCCGTGGCCTTCAGGTTGTAACCGATATGCGAATAGATGTATTTGTGATCGTAGCCATGGGGCAATCCGCCCAGCGACCAGTCGAAACGCTTGCCACAGGTATTCGATTTTCCCGGGTCGCACCAGCAATCGCGTCCCCAATCGCGGAACGACTCCACCAAGGTTTTCAGCAGCGGCTGGTCGCCCATTACGCAGCCGCCTTCGCCCATGGTGATGTGGTGGGCGGGATAGAAACTGGTCGTCGCCAGCGCTCCGAAGGTGCCTACCAATTGGCCGTCGTAGGTGGAGCCGACGGCGTCGCAGCAGTCCTCCACCAGCCACAGGCCGTAGCGGTCCGCGAACTGCTTTACCGCCGCCAGGTCAAAGGGATTGCCCAAAGTATGGGCGAGCACGATGGCGCGGGTCCGTTCCGAGCGAGCCGCCTCCAGCTGCGTGACATCGATGTTATAGGTGGGTATGTCGATATCCACGAACACCGGCGTAAGCCCGCATTGGATCAGCGGATTGACGGTGGTGGGAAACCCCGCAGCCACCGTAATCACTTCGTCTCCGGGACCCAGTTGCCGGTCCCCGAGCTTGTGCGAGGTCAGGGCCGCCACCGCGGCCAGGTTGGCGGAAGATCCGGAGTTGACCAGCAGGCTGTACCGCCGGCCGAAAAAGCCGGCAAATTCCTTTTCGAACTGCTCGGCGAAGCGGCCGGTCGTCAGCCAGAAATCGAGCGAGGCATCGACCAGATGTTCGAGTTCCGCGGCGTCAAAAACCCTGCCCGCCACCGGCACCGGCGAAGTTCCGGGAACGAAATCCGCCGGGGGAAATGCTTCGGCCCAGTATTGCGAGACGAGCGCCAGAATCTGTTCGCGTAAGCGTTTGGCTTTACTGTTCACTGCTTCAGGACCTCTTCATACCAGGCAATGGTGCGCTTCAGGCCCTGCTCCAGGGTGAATTCCGGGGCCCAATGCAGCAGACGGCGTGCCCGCTCCGCGCTCAGATATTGATGACGAATCTCGTTGGTGGCCTGATTCTGGATCTCGGGTTTCAGGCTCGAGCCCATTTCGCGCAGGATCAGGTTTACCAGTTCGAGCACGCTGATCTGGCTTTCGTTGGAGAAATTAAAGGCCTCACCGCGCAGCTCGGGGTTGCCCAGCAGGTACTCCGCCAGCAGCATATACGCCGCCGCGCCATCCTCGATGTAGAAGTAGTCGCGGACAAAGTGGCCGTCGGAACGGATCACCGGCCGTTCGCCCCGCAGGATGGAGCGGATGGTGCCCGGAACCACGCGATTCCAGTTCAGGTCGCCGCCGCCGTAGAAATTTCCGCAGCGGGTGATGGATACCGGGAGGTCATAGGTGTGCGCGTAAGCCTGAGCAATGAGATCGGCGCAGGACTTGCTCACGTCGTAAGGGTGCTGGCCCTGGAGTGGCATGTCTTCGGAATACGGCAACACCGTTTGATCGCCATACGCCTTGTCCGAGGAGGCCATCACGATTGCGTGTACCTTGGGGGAACGGCGGCAGGCTTCCAGCACGTTCCAGGTGCCGCCGATGTTGCTTTCGAAGGTCGAAATCGGATTGCGGTTGGCAATGCCGACGATCGTTTGCGCCGCCAGATGGAAGACCACCTCGATCTCGTACTCGCCCAGGCTGCGCTCCAGCAACTCGCGATCCTCAATTGCGCCCCGCACGACCGTGACCGAATTCAACAAACCGGTGCGCGCCAACTCGCATTGCGGAACCCAGTCCCGGACCAGGCAGACGACGGATGCGCCACATTCCCGCAGCCGGCGGGTCAGCCAGCCGCCCAGCAGCCCGGTGGCCCCGGTGACGAAAACAGGACGGTCACGCCAGAAATTTGCGTCCATTACCATACCTTCCAAGCGGCTTCATTTTTGGCCCACAGGCCGTTCAGGTACGCATACTCGCGATAGGTGTCCATGGCGTAGAAGAACCCGTTATGCTGATAGGCCATGAGTTGCCCGTCGGCGGCCAGGCGTTGCATGGGTTCCTGCTCCAGAATGCAATCGTCGCCCTTCAGGTAATCGAAAATGCCCCGCTGAAAAATGAAAAAACCGGCACTGACGGAGTTCTCGGTGCGGGGCTTTTCCAGAAACTTGAGCACCTGCCCTTTGGGGCTCATTTCCACGATGCCGAAGCGCGAACTGGGGATCACGGTGGTGACTGTGGCCAGCTTGCCGTGCTGCCGGTGGAAGGCCAGCAGCTTCTTGAGGTCGATATCCGCCAATCCGTCGCCGTAAGTCAGCATGAAGGTGTCGCCGTCCACGTATTTCTGGACGCGCTTCAGGCGGCCGCCGGTCATGCTCTCCAAACCGGTATCGGCCAGCGTGACCTGAAAGCCCTGCTCTTCGTGCACGTCATTGAAGTTGATCTTCGATTGCTGGCCGAGGCAGATGGTGAAATCATTGTTCATCGCCTCGTAATTCAGGAAGTACTCCTTGATCATATTGCCGCGATAACCAAGGCACAGCACGAAATCCCGAAAGCCGTAGTGGGCATAAATCTTCATGATGTGCCACAATATGGGGCGCCCACCGACTTCGACTAATGGCTTCGGACGGTACTCGGTTTCCTCGCGCAAGCGAGTCCCCTGTCCGCCACACAGCACGACTACCTTCATGCGTTGCTCCTGAGTGCCGCGGGAATAATTAAGGACCTGATATTCCTTGAGTCTAAATGATCCAGACTTGGTGCTCAAGCGCGCCGCGAAAGGGCTGCGGAAAAGCACTCTCGCGCAGAGGCGCCCGGACGCGGAAGATCAATACTCCATGCCGTTGGTGTCAGCGTTCCGACGCGAGAGGGTTCCCTTTGGGCGGCGGACCTGCGGATTTACGGATCGGCAGAAGGGCATTAGACTGGAGGCGCTTCCATGGTTCCTTTTTGCATGGTTTCCAGAGGCTGGCGGTGATTGACGAAAGGATTGGCCGATGAAGAAAACCGCGATCGTCACGACGACCATCAATATTCCCCGGCTGCTTCGGCGGTATGCGGAAAACGCCCGCCACTACGGTCATCAGGAAGTTTCCTTCATTGTCATTGGCGACCGTAAGAGTCCTCCGGAAACGGCCGCTTTCTGCGAGACGATCGAGCCGTACTATCGATGTTCCTATTTGGACATACCGGCCCAACAGAAATATCTGGAGCGTTTTCCCGAGCTCTGGAGCCATTTGAAGTTTGATTCCATTCAGCGGCGGAATATCGGGATGATGTTGGCGTACGAGCGCGGAGCCGAGGTTATCATCACGATTGATGACGATAATTTTGTCCTGGGTCAGGACTATGTCGGCTTGCATCGCGTCGTCGGATCCGTCCGTGAGCTGCCCGTCTGGTCGTCCACGTCCGGCTTTTTCAACGTCTGCGGGTTCCTGGAGGCGGATGATAACGTGCAGTTCTACCATCGCGGCTATCCGCAGGGACAACGCTGGACGGAGGCGAAAACTTTTTTCAGCTGCCACCGGGGCAAGGGCAGAATTGCGGTGAATGCGGGCTTCTGGCTCGATAATCCCGATATCGACGCGCTTACGCGCATGGATCGCCAGCCGGTGGTGCGCGGGTATAAGCCGCATTGGGAAGGCAACTTCGCGCTTCAACCCGGAACCTGGTCCCCCTTCAATTCGCAGAATACGGCTCTTATCCGGGACGTCTTGCCGGCGTATTTTCTGAGCCCATATATCGGCCGCTATGACGACATTTGGGCCGGATATGTAATTGATCGGATTGCCCAGCAGCTTGGCGACTTCATCTCCTTCGGCGACCCGCTGGTGCGCCAGGAGCGAAATCCGCATGACCTTTGGAAGGATCTCGATGCCGAACGGGACGGCATGATCCTTACCGACGGTTTTTGCCAGGCGCTCCGCAACGTTCCGCTGCGGGGAAGCACCTACCGGGAATGCTTTGGCGAAATCGGCGCCGCCTTGGGCGAGGCCTGGCCGGTCGACAGCACGTGGACCGAATTCCAGAAGGAATGGCGCAGCAAGTACCTGGAAGGCTTGCGGATTTGGCACAACGTTTTTGGGGAACTCGAGGCCTAGTTCGGAGGCTCTTCAATAAGCAGTTGCCGAATGCCAGAACACGGGTAGGCCGCGCGCCGGCTCCCTCTCGCCAGCGATGTGTGCCTTACAGCCTTGCGCTCAGGCGTATGCGTGCAGCCCGGGCAGTAAGTAGGTGACGCCGAAGAACGTGAACATCACCACGGCGAAACCGATGATGGCGAAATACGCCGCGCGCCGGCCACGCCAACCGCGGGTGATGCGCATGTGCAAGTATCCGGCATAGACCAGCCAGGTGATCAGGGCCCAAGTTTCCTTCGGATCCCAGCTCCAGTAGGAGCCCCACGTACGATTCGCCCAATAGGCGCCGGTGGCGATCATCAGCGTCAGCAGCGGAAAGGCGATGCCAACCGTTTTGTAGGTAACCCGGTCCAGCACGTTGGTGTCGGGCAGCAACCGTTCCAGGTCGCCGCGCCGCCAATGCAACATCAAGTAGAGCAGGAAGGCGAAGATGCCGGCGATGATTCCCGACAGGATGAACGGACTGGCCGCCATGCTGGTGGGATAAACGCCCTCGGCCATGGCCGAAGGATACCCGCCACTTTGACTGCGGGTGATAAACGCCACCAGGGCGATCACCTGCATCAAGATGCCGACAAAGAAGGCGCGATTTGCGCCCAATATCAGGTTGCTCTGGTGGCGCGCCTGTCCGATCACATAGAGCACCAGGGGGGCGGCCACGGCGGCGAACGTCAGCATGAACAGCCAGCCGAGATCGGGGATGGTTACGAACAGGCGCACTCCGCGTTCCAGAAAGATTTCCTCCCGGCGCGCATAGTCCCAGGCCACGACATTCAGTCCGCCCCACTTCTCGAACCGGGTCACCAGCAGAGCCCCGTAAATGACGCTCACGAATCCGCTGGTAACGGCCAGGAACGTATCGGTGTTCAAGCCATCCTTAATCAGAAACATCATGGCCAGGGCAAAACTCAGCGCGCAGGCCGAATAGGCCAGCATCGCCAGGGTGACGTGCACGTGCAGCCACGTCGATTGCAGGGCCGGAACCAGCGGATGCACGTCGGACGGCAGCAACTGCATCAATACCACGCCGGTGACGGCAATGGGCATGGTCACGCTGCCGATCAATCTGATCCCATACTTGCGTTCGGCAAGCTGGGTGAGCAACGCCAGGGTCCAGACAAAACAGAGCAGCATCTCGTAAACACTGGCGAACGGCGGATGGCCGGCGGCATACCAACGATGGCCGACGGCCAGGGTATTGAAGACCCATCCCAGAATCACCATCAGCGAGGCCACGCGCACATGGCGCTCCAGTCCGCTGATTCCGAAGCCGATGTACAACGCCGCCGCTGCCGCATAGAAAATGAGGGAAGCAAAGAGAAGGTTGCTTTCCGACAGTAGGTGGCCGGACTTGACCACATTCAGGAATCCCATAAAGAAGAGGAAGACCGCAACCAGGATCACGGTCGCCACCAGCGCCGTGCCTTTCCTGGCGGGCGGTTGCGGTTCTGCGGCGTTCAATTGTGTCGTAGATATTGCCATTCGCTTTCCTCCACTGTTATGCACCGCCAGCCCCGCAGCGCGGGGCCGGCGGTCCCGGGGGCTACATCAATTCCGTCTCGATCTCCTTCGCTATCCGCTGAAAATGTTCCTCGAAGGCTTCGCGCTTTTTGTTCGAAGCGGCCCCCAGCCAGAGCACCAGACGGCCTTCCTTGTCTTGCACGGCCACGGCCCAGTAGCGCTGATGGAGAACCCAAAAGGACAAAATCAGGCCCGCCGCCAACAGTAAGCAGCCGGCCCAAACCGCCCATTGGCCGGGCTCGTGCGAGACCTGGAGGCCCGTAAAGGGCGCCAGATCCAGCGATGCGAGAAACCGGTAGGGCACCTGGGTAACAGGATTGCCTTGCGCATCGTAGGGTCCGGTCAGGGTGAGGTCGCCCGGGGCCGCTTCTTCGGTGCGGAACAGGAATACCGGCTGCGTATTGCCGTTCCTGGTCACTTCCAGCTTGATGGCGGCATTGTTTAAGTCCTTCGACCGCTGATACAGGTCGTTATCCATCGGAAACGCATCGGAGATGAACTTGACCATCGTGACGCTGGCGCCGTCACGGAGCTGGACGGTCTGATTGACCGCTAACTTGAAGGCCTCCGGAGTCGCCGAGTCCTCCGGTCTGAGTACGGCCAGTCGCGTCTTCCGCAGTTCCGAGCTGGTGCCGTAGCCGGACTGATAAAACCGCACGCCGCGGTACACCAACGGGTCGTTCACGGCGATTTCCTTGTGCTCAACCTCGCGTCCGTTTTCCAATACGGTCAGTTTTGACCACCAGCGCTTGGGCATCATGGAGAACTGTCCGGTGTAATTCTCCTGGCCGGCCTCGTCGCAGCGGAGCGCGAAGGGCAGGCGGCGCACGGTGTTGTCGCGCAGCTCGATCTGGCTGATGGCGGGCTCGCCGGGGACGAGCGCGACGTATCCCTTGTAACCCCATATGCTGTCGGTGACGCCGCCGAGCATGATCAACAACAGGCTGGCGTGGACCACGTACACGGCCAGCACCGCGCAGCGGCTCTTTTCGGCGTAGAGCGCAACTTCCTCCCGCTCGACCGTGCGTTCAGGCTTCAGTCCGTGCCGCTTCCACACGCGCTCGGCCGCCGCCAACGCTTGTGCCGCGTCGGTTACCGGGAGGGACGTGCGCAGCGGAAGAACAGCGCGGAAGGCGGCGTCGGTTCGCCGGTACGGTTGCGAGTAAAACTTCCAGGCGTTCGGCCAGCGCTCGACGGAAGCGCAAATGATGCTGATCGCCAGCAGCGCCAGCAGTGCCAGGTACCACCAGACGTGGTACACGTCGGTAAGGCCGGTGCCGTCCAGGATGCGCAACACCTGCGGAGAATAGGCCCGCTCCATGTCCTCCGGGCTGGTAAGCGGCCGTTGCAGAATGACCGTTCCGGCAGCGGAAACGATGCCGACAATGAGCAGGATTATGATGCCAGTGCGAACCGCGCCAATGGTCTGGTATAGGCGCTGCGCCCGACCGGGATTTGCCCCCATGCTTCCCCAACCTCCCTTATCCGAGCCGCAAGCCACGGGCAGCAAGCGAAACAACCCCCATTTTGCGGGGTCGAAGCTGGCTGCTGAGTGCGCTAGTCAGGTACTTGTCCAATTGTACACGGCCACGGTTGGCGCTTTCGGGCAGGCGGACGGCAGCAGGGCCCGTCGTTTTCCGCCGCCCTCTTGCTAGAGGTGTTCCAGGTGCCGGAAGTGATCGGTGCGGAGGTACATCACCACAAATAAAGTCAGGTTGTAGCCGACGTGGATCAGAAATCCAGGGGCTACCGAGCCGGTCCAGGCGCGGGCGATGGTCAGCGCCAAGCCGACGAGGAACATCAGCAATACCGCGCTCCAGGCCCAACCATACTGGTAGCCGTGCACAAAGGCGAAGACTACGGCTGTGCCTGGAATGGCCACTGCCGTTCCCCAACGTTTGAGCACCGGGTACAGAAATCCGCGGAAGAACAGCTCCTCCATGAAAGGTGCAACCAGGATTCCGAACACGGCCATCAGCTGGATGGCGGCCACCGTCTTAAAGAGACGGTCGAAAGGCACTTGCTGCGGCATGGGGAGCAGCTGCTGGAGGAGACCAAGGCCCATTGCCAAAGCAGTGCCCGCTAACGGGTACTTAATCGCGCCGGCCAAGGGCCGGGGCCAAAACCACTTGATCCCACGCCAGAACGGAAGATGATAGAGGCGAGTGACCAGCAGATACATGAGCAGGAAGGTGATTCCATAACCCACGATCTGTGCCGGCACCAATACCCACACGTCGGCGGCCAGCGCCTTAAGGTCCTTTCCGCTTCCCCGGGCGCGGATGAAGTAGAACGCAGCCATGGCGAGGACGCTGGAAAGAACAGCCGTGACCGCGATGAGCAGAATATCCGACCAGTTCCAAGGCGGGGACTCCGGTCCGCGCAAATCGAGCGAGGTGACGGTATCGCGCACCACGCCGTTCCCGGTGTATCCGGCTTCGGCGCCGGGCGCCGGGGAATAGGGCGTGTCCGCGGGAGGCGGATTGTCGGAGTCAGGAGCCATAGGCTAACCCGATTGTACCAATCCCGCCGCCGTATCAACCCAAACTACAAGAATCGCATCAGGATATAGGACGGCGATTGCCGGGAGAACACGGGTGGGGACAATGGACGGGCCGAACCGCACTGCTGCCTCGTGGCTATGCCGAGGAGAAGAATATGCCCCCTGAGTGCAAACATCTGGATCAGATCCAGGTCACCGAATCCAATGAACTTGTATGCCAAGAGTGCGTGGCTGCCGGCGATTCGTGGGTCCATCTGCGCATGTGTCTTTTTTGCGGCCATGTGGGTTGCTGCGATTCCTCAAAGAACAAGCATGCCACCCACCATTTCCAAAACACGCAGCATGCGCTCATGCGTTCGATTGAGCCGGGTGAAACCTGGGTTTGGTGTTACGTGGATCGCTTTTCGCCCGGGGAATTACAGGAACCGGCAGCGTAGGACAAGGAGTCAGGAGTTAGGAGTTAGAATTGCGGCTCTCGACTTCTAACTCCTAACTCCTGATTACTGCTTTTAGCGCCTGGCCGGTGTAGGACTTCTTGCAGCGGGCCACATGTTCGGGGGTGCCCTGGCATACCAGGCGGCCGCCGTTTTCGCCG